>OLRS01000655.1_pt1 | contig 40221 bp, 38 predicted proteins | sample 1673171 | NCBI WGS metagenome assembly OLRS01 (sample SAMEA3136762, study PRJEB25190) | human gut metagenome | biome: human gut; feature: human-associated habitat; material: faeces | place: Austria | collected 2013
ATCCAGCTGAGCTATGACGACACATGCCGCAAACCCTTGATTTTACTGGGTTTCTGGGATTTTTCCCTTCGGCCATATATAAGATTATCAACTCTTTTTCGAGTTGTCAATCTACAGATTTTTTTGATTTGGTAACATTAGAACGTTCCCCAATTTGGGGAATGCTTTGTTGTCACCATTAGCATTTTTCAGAATAGATTCGAACTGAAAGTTGTTTTTCATTTTTTCCCTTTGGGGAATGCCTCGGCTTTCTCTTAGGAGGCGCTTGTTTTATCCGTTAAACTAACAGGACAAATATCTCACAAATGAAATTGTACTATATCTTCTCCCAAAAAACAAGTCTTTTATTTTATCAAGTTTGCATCAAATCATTTATAATTTTTTACAATTCCCTTGACTTTCTTGGTCGTTATATACCCGAGTTGTCCCTGGTAATATGTGCATTCTACCCTGATGAAAAAACTTATCCCTGAGCAAAACTTTTCTATACAATACTCTGGAGCAAAATCACGTTATACTTTAGTATATATGTCATCAGAAACAACAACGAACTTATTTATAAAAAGGGGACCTTAACTAATGAAAAAGAGATTATTCATCGTAGTAAATGATGTTTTACCATTGCTTGACACCAGAGCAGCAGAGGGAAACAACACTGTTGTAGGTACAGAGCCTAATCTCAAAAAATACGATAAAGAAACAGCTATGAAAAATCTGCCGGAAATGGAAGCAGCTTTTGAGTTTCCACAGGCAAAAGAATATATTGATAAACTGGGGATAGTATATAAGGGAAATGGAATTCTCAAAAGGATTTCAGGAGATCTGCTTCCAGAAGAAGCAATGCACTGTTCCCTTTAAGAGATACGCAATTCTGGTTAAAAGATGTTTTGGAGGAAACGGATAAAATTTTGGCACTTACTGACCCAAAATTAAAATCTTCAGAAAGCTGGTCAAAAAAGGCGGACGAAATTCGCGAACTTCGCAAACAGTATAATTTTCTCCAGGAATTTGAAAAGACAATAGTATATGCAAATGGAAAAACCTTTATAGCAGAAGAATATTCCGCGAGTACAAAATTTGTAATCTAATGTTAACAAACAGCGAATGGAAGTATCAGACATTTTATTCTTTTGCCGATTTAAGTGAAGACGCTTTCGCAGATATTCTGGATAAGGCTATCTGGCATCCAGATACACCCGTAGTAGAGAACACCTTTGTAGACAAAAAAGTTTTTAAAGAACCTATTGATAAGAGCTTCAGCGTCTTGATCAAACAGACCAATAACCGTGAAAATGATCTGGAAGAAGCTCCCGACCTGGAGAACGCAGTTTTATATGTAAAATACGATCCTGAAACTGACGTTATCGAAATCTGTGACCACGAGAAAGCGCGTAAGGAATTCAACGAAATCATGCAGAAAGCTCTCCCATTCAACAGCATTAACAGATAAATCCGCCTACCAGTTGGCTACCCCATTTTTTGTAGCAAAGCGGCTATTCATAATCCGCTTCGCTACTTATATATATCTCTTCCTCCTTAAGTAGTATAAATAAGAAAGTCCCCAACCACTGCTTATTGCCTTTCGCAATTAAAGTAGTGGGTGGGGACTTTCTGTTCTTCCAGCAGAATTTTATCTTTATCTGCCGCCTGTATTTTAATATTATTTATCTGTCAGAAATGGATCTGTCCCTGAAGCCAGATATTACCTCGAAAGCGTCTTCCAATCTCCGGTTCACCCAGGAGGTCTTTTTTGTTGATGCAGATATCGAACTGCATGTTATTGCTCTCTACTGTCATCTGAATGAGTTCTTCATTTGTCACCTCATTGCGGGTATGATGGATTTCCTGGATTTCTCCCAGAATTCCATACTGGTCACACTGGATTCCATGAGGCATGAAATAAGAATCCACGATCGTAAAAATATCTTCATTTACGATCCTGTGGGAGATCATGGAATATGTATCCATGTCTTCCATCGTAAGGCTTTCCATCGCTTCCTCGTCACCATTTCTGGCTGCCGCAATCAGTGAACTACGATTCTTACTGGTTTCCTTCTCGACCTTTACTGCTTCTTTATCTTTCAGGACCGGAAGAAGAATACGTCCCTCATCTGCAAGGCCGGATAAAGTCAATGGTTTGTTCAAAACATTTCCTTTGCTTTTTTCGAGCATATATCTCGCACCATTCTGCAGATAAAAGATCAATGTAATTCCTATTCTCAGATCGTCGCAGGCACCTGCAAAAGATTCTTTGTCTGCATGCCGTTCTACTGTCACCGGTTCATTCGTTGTAATGCCGGTTCCCTTAAAGAAAGGATAATAATATTCCACGTGAAACCTGTTATCTTCATCGTACTGACCGCAAACAGTAATTCCGCAGTCGTATCCATAACTTTTGGAGAATTCAGCAAAAGTGCCGTCCGGATGGTCTGAAACCACGTTTTTTTCATCGTAGTTTCGAATCACATCCAGCAGGATTTCTTTCATCTCCGCACGTTTCTTTATTTCTGAAAAACCGACTGCTTTTAAATAGCTGTGCAAAAGTACACCTCCATATCCTTATGCGCGGGTCTTTTTCTCAATTTTCTTCATGCCGCCCATGTATGGCTGCAGTGCTTCCGGAATATTTACGGATCCGTCAGCATTCAGGTTATTTTCCAGGAATGCGATCAGCATTCTCGGAGGAGCTACTACAGTGTTGTTCAGTGTGTGTGCAAGATATTTCTTGCCATCTTTTCCATTTACACGGATTCTCAGACGACGAGCCTGTGCATCACCTAAGTTAGAGCAGCTTCCTACTTCGAAGTATTTCTTCTGTCTTGGAGACCATGCTTCTACGTCAAGAGATTTCACCTTGAGGTCTGCCAGATCACCGGAGCAGCATTCCAGTGTACGAACCGGAATATCCAGAGAACGGAACAGATCAACAGTGTTCTGCCACAGTTTGTCAAACCACATCGGGCTTTCTTCTGGTTTGCAGACAACGATCATTTCCTGTTTTTCAAACTGATGGATACGGTAAACGCCTCTCTCTTCCAGTCCGTGTGCTCCTTTTTCTTTACGGAAGCATGGGGAATAACTTGTCAGTGTTTTTGGAAGTTCTTCTTCCGGAACGATCTGATCGATGAATTTACCGATCATAGAATGCTCACTTGTTCCGATCAGATACAGATCCTCACCTTCGATCTTGTACATCATGGCATCCATCTCTGCGAAGCTCATAACGCCTGTTACAACGTTGCTTCTGATCATGAAAGGCGGTACACAGTAAGTAAATCCACGGTTGATCATGAAGTCACGCGCATATGCGATAACTGCGGAATGAAGTCTTGCGATATCTCCCATCAGATAATAGAATCCGTTACCTGCAACACGTCTTGCGCTGTCCAGATCGATTCCGTCAAAGCTTTCCATAATATCTGTGTGATATGGAATTTCATAATCCGGAACAACCGGCTCACCAAATTTCTCGATTTCTACGTTTTCACTGTCATCTTTACCAATCGGTACAGATGGATCAATGATGTTCGGGATAACCATCATGTTTTTGAGAAGTTCTTCTTCTACTTCTTTTTCTCTTGCAGAAAGCTCATCAATTCTTGCACCAGATGCAGCAACCTGTTTCTTAACCTCTTCTGCCTCTTCACGTTTGCCCTGACCCATCAGTGCGCCGATCTGTTTGGAAATTTTGTTTCTCTCTGCTCTGAGAGCTTCTACTTCCTGCTTGATCTCACGGTTTTCTTTGTCCAGTTCGATAACCTTGTCTACCAGTTCCAGTTTGCTGTCCTGGAATTTGTTTCTGATATTCTGTTTTACAACTTCCGGATTTTCTCTCACAAATTTAATGTCTAACATTTTTTCTCCTCCTGAAAATAAGTGGTTATATCCATTTTATTTTTTCGTTGTTTCGCCTTCATTTACTTCACCAAGTCCAAAATTAACTGCCTTGCGAAGTGCTTCTACCTCTTCCTGACTAAGCATTACATAAGATTCACCCTTGACGATCTCTTTTAAATAAAGGAAGCAGTTATCGCGACTGTGTACTGCATTCAGAATCAGACCTGTGTTTTCTCTGTCAAGAAGTGCCAGTGCAAAACTCAGTTTTCCTCCAACATCGTCAAATGCATCGTATTTTTCAACACCATACTTGCTGTAAAGTAATTTGAAATGTTTTGCCAGAGTGCGTATTGCCTTTTCATGATCCTCTTTTGCCTCAAAAAGATGATCGATCTGTGCAAATTTACGAACGAAAGTTTTCTCAAGTGACTGAGCATCGCTTCCTTTCATAAACATTTTATATTTTCGCTCCAGTCGAGTCAATCTCATATTACTGCTTACTGTAGACGCAATCAATACCAGAACTACAATAAGCAAAATAATGATAACAATTCCAGGATCAATACCAATACTATCAAAAATTGTACTCATATCATACCCCTTTTATTTTATCTGATAGATTCAAATAAATCTATAATTCTCTCAAGGTCATCTCTTGAATAGTATTCTATTTCTATCTTTCCCTTATTGTTCTTCTTTCTGTGAATAAATACACGTGTTCCGGTAATATTCTTCATCTTTTCTTCAAGACTTTCATAAATTGCATCTTCCGCCGAATCAGATGACGAAGTTTCTTTTTTCTTTGATGGGTTTAAGATTGTCTTTACCAGCTTTTCTGTCTCTCTTACGCTGAGCTTCTCATCAAAAATCCGCATTGCTACAGAATACTGTTTCTCTACATCTGAGATAGCAAGCAATGCACGCGCATGTCCTGCTGAAATCATTTCATCCACCATCATCTGCTGTACTCTCGGATCCAGTTTCAACAGACGAAGAGAGTTTGTTACAGCTGTCCTGCTCTTGGATACTCTCTCTGCGATTTCATCCTGTTTCAGATTAAATTCATCAATCAGACGTTTATATGCCATTGCTTCCTCGACAGGATTCAGGTCTTCTCTCTGAATGTTCTCTATCAGGGATATCTCCACAATTTCCTGGTCGGAAAATTCTTTGATGACAACCGGAATTTCTTTCAGTCCAGCCATCTTTGCTGCACGCCATCTCCGTTCTCCTGCGACAATTTCATAATAGTCCTTCTTGTCAGATACGAGAAGCGGCTGCAGAACGCCATACATCTTGATAGATTCAGACAGCTCAAGGAGTGCATCTTCATCAAATTTCTTGCGTGGCTGTTCACGATTCGGCTCTACTTTTGAAATTTTTACAATCGTTTCGCCCTTTACAACGGACTGTTCTGTTGTTGATTTCGTACTTGCTGTATTTGTCTTTGGCTTAGAACTTCTTACAGTTTTAGGTTTTTCCTGTGAAACCTTTTCCGGAAAAAGTGCATCCAGACCTCTTCCAAGTCCTGATTTTTTTCCTGCCATTATTTATCCTCCCTGTTAATAACTTCTTCAGCTAAAAGGCGATAAGCTTCTGCACCGGCAGATCTTGAATCATATATATTGATAGGCTGTCCGTAACTTGGTGCTTCTGCAAGTCTTACATTTCTCGGAATAATGGTCTTATAAATATTCTGTTGAAGATTATCCTTTACATTCTCGACTACCTGTAAAGAAAGATTTGTTCTGGCATCATACATGGTAAATACAACGCCTTCCATTGCAAGTTTCTTATTTAATCTGTCTTTTACAAGATCAATCGTATGTATCAGCTGAGAAAGGCCTTCCAAAGCATAATACTCACACTGTATTGGAACAAGGACAGAAGTTGCAGCTGTTAATGCATTGATTGTCAGCATATTCAAAGACGGCGGACAATCCAAGATAATATAATCATATTTTCTTCGAAGTTTATCCGTAATTCCCTTTAAAATATACTCTTTATCATCCACACCAATCAATTCGATTTCTGCTCCGGATAAATTTATATTGGATGGAATTAAATCAAGATTTTCCACTACATCTTTTATAACTGTTTTTTTAATGTCAGCTTCTCCAAGAAGCAATTCATAAAGCGTATTTTCTACGCCATTTTTATCAACGCCTAACCCACTGGTTGTGTTTCCCTGCGGATCTATGTCAATTGCCAGAACTTTTTTCCCTTTTTCAGCAAGGCATGCAGAAAGGTTAATTGCCGTTGTAGACTTACCAACACCGCCTTTCTGGTTGGCTACTGCTATAATTCTTCCCAAAGTTCACCCTCCTTTCAAAATCATTTACGACCTATCAATTATAGCACTTTTGCCTTTAATGTTCCACATAATGTTTCACGTGAAACATTAAAATTTAGGGAAATTTTCATCAACGAATTGTTTATAATTTACAAGTTACAAATATATCTTTCTATATCATCTATCTTACAGCGCGTCCGTCAATGTTTCACGTGAAACATTTTATAAGCGTGAAACATACAATATTAATCATTTCTGTTTCATCTATTTTGAACAGTCCTGGTAAAGTGCATCACGAATGAGCTTTGTCGGCATCTTTTAGTTTACATAATATTGGTTCATTAAGAAGCGTCGCCTCACATGTCTTTCTATTAAATACATTTGTCTTTTTTCTTTCCTTTTCCCTAATGCCTGATATCTTCTTTCATCTTCCCATTTTTCCCTTCTATCTGCTTCATCACACGCTTTTTTCCCTGTATATGCCTCCTCTCTGGCACCTTTTTCCACATAATTGTATATTTTTTTAATAATTATTCACCTGTGTTGATAATAAAACACCGCCACCTGAGTCCTGTCCCTTAATTGCAGTTTATCTAATATGGCACTCAGATAATTTCGGATAGTTCCTTCGCTCAAAAACAGCTCTGCCGCAATTTCTCTGTTGCTGTATCCATCAGCGATCAGACGGATAATCTCCTGTTCCCGTTCGTTGATCCCATAACTACTGTAATCGAACTTTTCTTCCTTCCTGATCAGATCTGGTATTTTAGATACGATTTCTTTTCCAAAAACCGTCTGCCCTAAATTTACCGCCTGCAGCGCAGGAAGAATACTGGCATAATCCTGTTTTAAGAGGTATCCTTTTGCCCCTAACCGAAGTGCTTTTACTATATATTCATCATCCAGAAATGTCGTCAAAAGCAGGATTTTTGCCTCCGGATACTCCTGCAGAATATGTTCAGAAGCCTCCAATCCGTTCATTCCTTTCATCCGAATGTCCATCAGCAGTACATCCGGGCAATACTGTCTGTACAGTCTGCACGCATCCTCTCCATCGATTCCAGTTGCAGCCACTTCAACGTCCCCATTGATCTGTAAGATCGTCTTCAACGCTTCTGTAACCAGACAATCATCATCTACAATTACTATCTTCATCTTAATTTTATCCTCATTTTTACTGTTCTAATCCTGTTGTTTTGGAATTACGGCAAATATCCGAAATCCATTTTTTCCATTGATCTGCAAGGTTCCTCCAAGTGATGTCACCCGTTCCTGCATATTTTTTAATCCTATTCCTTTGCTGTCTGCTTCCTTTTCTGAATATCCTTTTCCATTATCTTCGATACAAAGCTGATACAATGCCGGATGTTCTCTGAGTACTATTTTTACAGCTGTCGCATTACTGTGTTTTATAACATTCGACAGTGCTTCTTTTATAATTGCCGCAAAGCAGTATTTAATTTTATTGGGTATTATTTCGGACATATCGTATTCCATCGTGCAATTTTCAAAGTCCTTTATAATTCCCTCTGTTATCTCTCTGAGAGTTTCAGATTCATCATGAAGATTATGTACGCTTGAACGTATACTGTTCATAGCAGAATTCAGTGATGTGTCCAGTCCTTCCAACAGACTTTCCATATTCTTGTCCCGATTTAAGGTCTTTGCCGCGCCGGTTAATAAGATAGTCCTTGAAAGCAAATGTCCTACATTATCATGGATTTCGCGGGCAATTCGGTTTCTCTCACGAAGTGTTGCCGCATAAATTTCATAATTTTGTTTTTCCTGCAATGCTTTGTTTTTTTCTGCAAGAAGCAGGGTACGTTCTTCGCTGTCATCTTTTATTCTTCTTATTTCAAAGTACATTTTGTCGTACTTTATTGCATCAGTCGCTAATATCCACGCTAAAGCCTCTATAATCAGTAATATAGTTGTCATTATTGGCAAAGAAGCGTCATTTTTTATCAGTATTATTGTTCCCAGAAACCCTCCTGAAAGTGTCGTCACCGTCTCCTGTTCTCTTACGAGAATATAGATCAATACGGGACAGAACAATCTTATTTCCGGCATTACAAAAAATGATACCGCAAATATACTCCATAATAAGATTTTGGTGTATTTCCTGTCAAAGAAGTAACTGCCACATATTAATATCATTGTCTCTAGCATTGCCAGTACCAGCCCTCTATTCAGGCTGAGTGTACATAATGGCAGGATTCCTCCCAGAAAAAGTATTCCTGTATCTCGAAAATACCTCATCACTCAATTCCTCACTATTTATTGATACTACTGCAAACAATTACGTAAAAACATCTCTGTTCAGAATCATTATAATATATTCCCCTGCTACATACAAAGTGACAAATGTCACGTCTCTTTGGTGACATCACGCACTTGGTATTCTTTCTGATTTCTTTTATAATTATTTTATAACCTCAAATTATATGAAACCGGAGGAACTATTATGATTCATATAGAAAATCTTGTAAAACGATATGGAGATCTGGTCGCTCTGAATCATCTGAATCTGGATATCAAAGAAGGAGAGATCTTCGGTCTTCTCGGTCCGAACGGTTCCGGCAAAACAACTGCTATCAACTGTCTCCTTTCTCTGCTGAAATATGATAAGGGTGACATCGAGATCTTCGGGCAGAAAATGACGCCTGACAACTACGAAGTCAAGCAGCAGATTGGTATCGTATTGCAGAATGTCGCTGTTTTTGATGAACTGACCGTATACGAAAATATTGATTATTTCTGCGGTCTGTACATACACGATAAAAAACGCCGCAGGGAACTTGTAGAAGAAGCAATCCGGTTTGCCGGACTAGAAGATTACTGTAAAGTACGCCCAAAGAAGCTTTCCGGCGGTCTTCTCAGAAGGCTCAATATTGCCTGCGGGATTGCTCACAAACCACGACTTATCATCCTCGATGAGCCAACTGTCGCCGTAGATCCGCAAAGCCGCAATAAAATCCTGGAGGGCATTCAGGAATTAAACCGCCAGGGTTCTACGATCATCTACACTTCACACTACATGGAAGAGGTCGAACAGATCTGTACACGAATCGCGATCATGGATCACGGACGCGTCATCGCATCCGGAACCACTGAAGAATTAAAGAAAATGATCAAAACCGGCGAAACGATCACCGTCGAAGCTCTTCTTCTGACCGAAAAGCAGCTTCAGGATATCCGAAATCTTCCCCATGTATTTGATGTACATTATGAAGATCAGATCCTCACTCTTCGCTGCACCGGTGCACAGCATAACCTGATCCGGATTCTGAATTACCTCCAGAGCCAGAATCTCACATTTGGCAGGGTTTTCTCTGAACTTCCTACACTGAATGATGTATTTCTTGAAATAACGGGAAAACAGCTTCGTAATTGATGTATAATTATGCATTATTATGTATATTTTTAAGAAGGGATCTTTTCTATGCTGCATTTAATAAAATATAACCTTCTGGTCAAGCTGCGAAATTTTAATATGGTCTTCTGGCCGCTTGTTTTTCCGCTGATCATGGCCACTTTTTTCTTTTTTGCATTTGGAAATCTGAATGACGCGGACTTTGAAATCGTGCAGGTCGCACTTGTAAAAGAGTCTGCCAATCCTGTATTTGTTTTTTTCCTTGATCAGATTCAAAGCGGAGATTCTGAACTGATCGCTCTTCATGAAATGAGTGAAAAGGATGCGCTTGACGCATTAAGTCAGAAAAAGATCTCCGGCATCTACTATGAACAGGCTATCCCAGACCTTACACTCAATGGACAGGGAATTCCTGAGAGCATTCTACAGTCCGTCCTGGAAAGTTATGAAAACAATCTGCATACGCTGCAGACCATCCTGAAAAAACATCCTTCCGGACTTCTCTCCGCTCTCCGGCAGATGTCAGATACAAAAGACCTTGTCCGGGAAGTCTCTCTCGGCGGCAAAACAATAGATGGGAATTCGCAGTTTTTTTACGCTCTGGTCGCAATGGGATGTCTTTATGGATGTTTTATTGGCTTTGGCTCTGTGATCACTTTACAGGCCAATTTAACGGCTCTGGCGGCACGTCGCTGCATCACGCCTACCCACAAGCTGAAACTGATCCTTTCAGAACAGATTGCCTCTTTTCTGCTGGGGTACGCAGATGTGATCGTTCTGCTTCTGTATCTGCGAAATATCCTGAACCTAGATTTTCAGGGACAGTTCGGCAAAATGTTGATTATTTCTCTGTTCGGAAGCCTGATCGGTGTATCTATGGGATTGTTTATCGGAAGTCTTAGCAGACTGAATGAAGGCATCAAGATCGGAATCATGCTCGCAATCTCCATGTCCTGCTGTTTTTTGTCAGGACTTATGAACGGCTCTATGAAAGACACCGTAGAAAAACACGCTCCGATCATCAACAGGTTCAATCCTGCTGCACTGATCTCCGATGCTCTTTACTGTATTAATGTATATGACGATGCCTCACGCTATTACAGAAATCTGATCACACTGATCGTCATGAGTGCCGCGCTTGTTCTTGCTTCATTCTTGCTTATCCGGAGGGAACGTTATGACAGTATTTAAAGGATACTTAAAAATTTTAAAGAAAAATCTCGGAATGCTTCTGATATATCTGGTGATCTTTTTTGCAATTGCCATCGCACTTCAGGCTTCTGCCCGCAAAGAGCATCTCGGTACTTTTGAAAAGACACGGATCAATGTTGCCGTCGCAGACAGAGATCAGAGCGAACTTTCCCGGGGTCTTATCAGATACCTCAGTACTATCCACAATGTATCTGAAATCTCCAGTGAACCATCCGTTATGCAGGAGGAACTTTTTTACAGAAATACATCTTATATCGTGCAGATCCCGGAAAATTTTTACCAGACATGTATTGAAGAGGAAGAACCTCTCTCCGTCACCAAAGTCCCTGGTTCTTATACCTCTTTTTACGTAGATCAGCAGATCAGTACATGGATCAATTCCATACGTACTTATACAGCCGCAGGTTTTTCCCTTAAGGAAGCCATGGATGCATCCATGGAATTGCCTGCCTCGGAAGTAACTATGTACAAAGGTACGGAAAATAATCTTGAAACACCACCTTATATTTACTATTTCCGCTATGTTCCTTATCTGTTTCTTGCTGTGCTCAGTTATTCCATGGGGTATGTTCTCCTGGCTTTTCAGAAAGAAGATATCCTGAAACGAATGCGCGCCTCAGCAGTCTCGCTGCGTCGTCAGAATATGGAAGGACTGCTCGCAATGTTTATGCTCGGAGCTGTACTCTGGCTGATCTCAGTCGCAGGTGTCTGTGTCCTTTTTGATAAGGAGTTCCTTACTTCTCCTCTGATCGGATACTATATTCTGAATACGGCACTGATGCTTGGTATTGCACTTTCGCTCTCCTATCTTGTGGGGATTTTTGTCAAAAACAGCAATATGCTGAATGGAATCTCCAACCTGCTTTCACTGGGAATGTGCTTTCTGTGCGGAGCATTTGTCCCAATGAGTATTATGAACAAAAGCGTCCTTAAGATTGCTCAGTTTCTGCCGGTCTACTGGTATGAATCTATAAATGAAACACTTGCACAATACAAAACCCTGCCCGTTCCTGTTGCAGAAGAAATCTGGAAATCCATGGGAATCGAAGCTATGTTTATTGCTGCCTTTGTATTTATGATTCTGGCGATTTCGAAGTATAAACAGCAGGGCTGATATTTTCTCCTCAATTTAAAAAAAGCCCCGTGGCTGGCTGAATTTGTTTATCAACTGTTCAGTCAGCTACAGGGCTTGTGCATTAAAAGAAAATTCCAACCTGTTCCAGAAAATGTTCCGGATCCTCTACCTGTGGAAAATGTTTTGTTTCGTTAAGAGTAACTGTTTCCACAGATGGGTTAATGTTCTGATAAGCTTCTACTGTCGCTTCTCCATTGTTCTCAGCTTCACCCTCTACAATATAAAGACTGTTATCAATCTCTTTCAGTGCACGGGTGATATCGATATTCATGTATTTTGATATTTTGTTTGCATATACATTCTTTGCATAACATCCGCCTTTGTGGGCAGCCTCATAATAAGCGTCCTGAAGATCGCGAAGCGGGTGGAATGGATCAAAGGCAAAGTTCTCAATAAACTCGTTATTGATCGCGGCTCTGGACACAACCATATGGTAAACCAGAGTACCAAATACCGGAACTTCCAGACACTTGCGGAAAATTTTATCTTTCTTTGTCGGCATCTGTTTCAGGACTCCCGGACTGACCGGATTGACCATCATGATCTTGTTGAACAGTTTTTCTTCATTGCGGCATGCCATAATAACAAAGGATCCTGAATAACCGCTGACGATCACATCGGTTTTCTCTCCGATCACATTTTTGATGAAATCGCAGATGCTCTGAACATATACATAATTTGTATAAGTCATACCTGGTTTCTCGGAACGTCCACAACCTGGAAGGTCTATGTTATACACGGTATGCTCCAGTGCAAGATCATCCTCTATCCTGCTCCATTCATATCCGGAACCGCCTGGAAGCATATCATGGATCAGAAGGATCGGGCTTCCTTTGCCTTTTCTTGTATAATAGATATCACCAAAACGCCAATGGTAATAATTTTTGCCATTTGTATCAAGCATTTCCTTCAGACCTGCTGATGCCGCAACCACTTTGTTCGCAATGTGGATGATAGCTGTTGTCGTTGTTGCCAGTGCTGCGAGAGTTATCAGTCGTTTACCGTGTTTATTCATGTTTTACCTCCCTTTTCATGTCTGAGTAGCCTTATTATACGACAAACAAAAAGGTTTTACAATCTATAACAAATAAAGAAGTTTCTGCACATCTTCCATTCTGGTTGCCCAGCTTGTGGCAAATCTGACTGCTGTATGAGAAGCATCTGTTTTTTCCCAGAAGCTGAACTGCACATCCTTTCGAAGTTCCTCCAACCGTGTATCCTCAAGGATAATAAACTGCTGATTTGTTGGAGACTCCAAAAGAAATCTATATCCTTTTTCCTGTAGACCTTTTTTCAGAACTGCTGCCGTTTCGATCGCATTTCTGCCGATTTCTTTATAAAGCTCATCGGTAAAAAGTGCATCAAACTGCACTCCCACAAGCCTTCCTTTGGCAAGCAGTGCTCCGTGCTGCTTTACTCTTGTGAGAAAATGCTTCGGCATGCTGTCTCCCGTGAATACAACTGCCTCACCGCAGAGTGCGCCTGCCTTGGTCCCACCAATATAAAATACATCGCAGAGTTCTGCAATATCCTGTAATGTCACATCTGTTTCTGCCGCGGCAATTCCATAGATCAGTCTTGCACCGTCAAGGTACAGGGGCATTTTGTATTCTCTGCATACGGCTGACAACTCTTCCAGTTCTTTTCTGGAATACAGGGTTCCATACTCTGTCGGATGAGAAATATAGACCATCCCCGGGAAAACCATATGCTCGTGGTTCTCATCTCCATAAAATCTCTCTGCCAGTTTCTGAAGATCTGCTGCACAGATCTTGCCATCCTTCTGTGGAAGTTCCAGAACTTTATGTCCGGTAAATTCGATTGCACCGGCCTCATGTGTACTGACATGTCCTGTCTGAGCCGCTACAACGCCCTCATATGGCTGCAGAAGTGTGTCAATGACAATCTGATTGGTCTGCGTTCCTCCTGTCAGCAGAAAGACTTCTGCGTCCTCACAGCCGCAGGCCTTCTTAATCTTCTCCTTGGCTGACTCGCAGTAGTGATCCATGCCATAACCGGCAAGCTGCTCCATATTGGTGTCAATCAGGTGCTGAAGAATTTTTTCATGCGCACCTTCTGAATAATCATTTACAAAATATAACATCTCTGATTCCTCACTTTACAATAAAATCAGCTTTATTTTATCACTGCGCATTCTTTTGTGCCACCAGTAAATCGATAATTCTCGGATCTGTGTCCTCCCTGCCAGAAAAAACTGTATATTTCAATAACGCATCTGCATTCTTTTTGCCGATATATTTCTGTTTGATCGCATACTTTATAAGTTTCCAGTCATTTCGCTGTATAAGCCATTCCGTTATCGGATCTGTTTCTTCCCGAAGCTTATCCGGAACCGCATAGCGCATCAGACGCTTCATCCACTTTCCCGGCATGATCCTTTTTCTCGGATCCTCTTTTGATACCTGCGCCATGTACTGATGTATCGCTGCAAAATTTTTCTTCATGCCGGATCTCTGCCGGATTAGATCAAGGGTAAAGACTCCCTGTTCCATAAACTCTTCCACTCTGTCTGTCACATCATACGGACCATATCTGCACACCAGATTCATAAAATACGATACATGATTCTCTACATCTTCCAGATTCCATTCTTCTACATGTCCCCAGCCCAGTTTTGATCTTGGAATTTTCAGTTTCCGATTCCTCTTATAATCTATGATCCTATCCAGATAACCGATAAGTTTTCCCTGAATATCCTGTACTATTATACTGGCGGTTTCCGGTCCCATATATCGTTCAAACATCTTAAAAAAAGCAAAATTTTCTGTATGCATATATTTCTGCAAAACATAAAAACTTCTTTTGATCTGTCCGCCCTGTTTTTTCCTTTTAGCCAGCCATCTGAGATACGTCCGGAGTTCGCGCGCGCCTTCTTTTGGATCAGGATGGTTTTCCATATATCGCTGCAGTAATGGTTGATTTCGGCCTTCATAGATTGCTGACATTCTTACCAGATCTGTTACTTCCGGTATTGTTCTTATCATAAATTCTGTCAGTCCCTTTGTGGAAAGTGCAATTGCACATTCCAGTGCAGGACTTCTTCTGACGGGCTGTTTCTGTGCCAGTTTCCGAATCTGTCTTTTCTTTCCAGCTATAACTGCTTCCGTCAGACTGCCATCTACATAATAAAAACTGGCATCATCAAAAGAAGTTATTCTTGTTCTTTCTTTTGCATTCACAGCCTCGTAGGCATCCTGATCAATTACTTCAAGGCGGTCCTCTTCCATTTCCAGCTCCTTCTCATTGAGTTTTTACGGATTTCTCCACAGACTGCTGCTTATGCCCGGTCATTTCTTCTGTCAGCAGTTCAATGATCCAATCATCTGTTTCCACATTTTTCAGAGAAAAAGCATATTCCAGAAGTTTCCCTGCATTTTCTTTTCCGATATATTTCTGTTTGATCGCATACTTTATGAGTTTTCTGTCATTTTTCTTTATGATCCATTCTGTAATCGGATCGGTTTCTTCCCGAAGCTTATCCGGAACTGCGTAGTGCATCAGCCTCTTTGTCCATTTTTTCTGTATGATACTTTCCTTTTGTCTGCTCTCCGGCATCTCCACCTCATACTGATGCAATGCCACAAAGTTCTTTCTTACACCGGACTTTAATTTTATCATGTCCAACACGTACACACCGTCATCCACGAAATCATAAACTTTATCCGAAACATCAACCGGACCATATTTCTGTGTCAGCAGCATAAAATACTGAACACAATTTATGGCATCTGGTTTATCCATATCATTCAGATCATCCCAGTTCAGGTTTATCCCGGAAAAACTGTAACCAGCCAGTTCATCTGTTATTTCTGATTCCAGATACTCAAGAAGTCTTCTCTGTATATCTCTGATGATCTGATCAGCATATCCGGATTCTCTCATCCAGTAGGTACGCAGAAATATTTTGAAAAACCGAAAATCTTCTGTATAACTATCCTTTTTCCGTACATACAGTCTTCTTTTTATTTTTTCTTTCCGCTTTTTCTTTCCATTCAGCCATTCCAGATATGCCCGAAGTTCTTCGTGTACCTCATCCTCATAATGATTTCTGATATATTGTCTTAACAGTGGAATATTCTGTGCCTCGTAAATAGCAGACAGCCGTACCTGATCTGCCAGATCTCTGCACTTTTTTATAAATTCCTCACTGTGTTTTTCATCCATAAAAGCAATGGTGCTCTCCAGTTCCGAACTCATGATAATGGTTCCGTCTTTTATATACTTTTCTATCCCATTCTGATCTTCATAGTTTGTTCCAGAGAATTTCAAGCCCATTTTTACTCCTGTCTGTCAGTCAACTCTTGTCATTTTCCTTTTATTCTATATACTTATGTAAAATTCTGCCTCTGACTGGATGACGCAGTTTGCGTAATGCTTTCGCTTCAATCTGCCTTATACGTTCTCTGGTTACGCCAAATTTCTGGCTAACTTCCTCCAGTGTATATTCTTTTCCATCTGTCAGCCCATATCTCAGCCTGAGGATTTCTTTTTCTCTCGGAGCCAGTGTATCCATCACCTGATCCAGTGCCTCAGCAGCTTTATGAATGTCTATTTCTTTCTCTACTTCTTCCATTTCTGTAATGAATTCTTCTGGCACGTCATTTGTATAGCAATTGCTTTCTTCTATGTAGTTTTCTGCAAAATACTGCTCCATGGATTCTTCCGGAATCATTGCATCCATAGCAATTTCTATCTCTTCTACTGACAGATTTGTTTCCTTCCGAAGAAGTTCAAATGCTTCCTTCTTCTCTGATTCTTTAAGCTTTCCAGGTTTATATCCATTATCTCTCAACTTACGGTATACTTTAAAGTAATTTCCTTTTGGGCCAGCCGGATAATACATTGTCTTCCTTGTTGTTTCCTGATTTCTGTCAAATCTGCTTATGATATAAGTGTGTGCATATTCCTCAAATGTACCGCATCTGTCAATATTGTAGTTGTTTGCTGCCACAACAAGCCCTATATGCGCTTCCGAAATTGCATCTATGATATTCATTTCGTGCTCTTCCGCTCTTTGTAAACCCAGTCTTACCGCATATCTCGTATACAGTTCTATAAGCCTTTCCGTTGCTTTTTTGTCCTTTTTTCTCAGCCCGGCTTCCAACTGCTGTATTTCCTCATCTTCCGGAAGTTCGATTTCTCTTACTTCGTCTATGAATTCTTCCATGGACGGATCCATTTCTACTACTTTTTTATAAATTTTTTCATAATCTACGTTTGCATATGGTCTGTAGCTGATATTACTTCTCACTAACCTGTTCCTTTCTTTTTGAATAGTATTTATTAATTTTCGGGTTCCCTGTGCAAAAGCTGTTTGTATCTTATCTTTCTGCCAGCAGCAACTGAACAATTCGTGGATCTGTTTCTGTATTTTCCACAGTGGCTGCATACTCCAGAAGTTTGTCTGCATTTTCCTTCCCAATATATTTTTGTCTGATTGCGCGTTTTACAAGTTTCCAGTCATCTCTCTGTATGATCCACTCTGTGACCGGATCGGTTTTCTCCCACAGTGTTTCCGAAACTGCATATCGCATCAGGCGTTTCAGCCATTTCCCACGCATGATTCCAGCCTTTGCATTATCCTTTGGCATCTTTACTTCATACTGATTCAGCTTCACGAAGTTTTTTCTTATGCCAGATTTTAATCTTATCATATCCAGTGCAACGATCTCACCTGATATGATATCCTGTACTTCATCTGTGATATCAAGCGGTCCATATTTCTTTGTTAACGACATGAAATATCGGACACAATTTATAAATTTAGATTCTGTCATATCATCCAGATCATCCCAGTTCAGGTTTGTCCAAAAGATTTCACACATCTCACCTTCTGCCATTATCGTTCTGCTCAGATAGTCCAGAAGTCGTCGCTGAATATCCCTTATGATTATTATGTCTGGCTCTCTTTCTATTTCAAAGGTTCGAACAAATAATTTAAAAAACCAGAAATTTTCGTTCTCGTTATATGCGTTCCATTCGTACAGCTTTCGTTCTATGCTTTTTTTGTCTTTTCTCCTGTTATTCAGCCATTCCAGATAAGTTCTCAGTTCCTGTAGATCCCGGCTACGGTGTGTTTTTATGTAATATTTCAGCAGGGTGGTATTCTGAGCCTCATAAATGGCAGATAACCGCACCTGTGATGCCAGTTCTCCGTATTCTTTTATAAATTTCTCAGTACGTTCTTCGTTCAGAAAAGCAATCGCACTTTCCAGTCCCGGACTCATTATGACTGGCTGTTCTTCCACAAATTTTTCAGTTTCAGCCTGATTGTTTAACAGAATCGCAGCCGTCAGTGGTCTTTCCACATAAAAGAAGGATCTTTCTCCCATTAAAGTCTCCCATGACCAGACCTCTACTTTTATTGCTCCTGGACACTCATATGCGTCTTTAAAGATATCCCAGTGTATATCGTCTGTTTTCATTTGCAGGCATTGTTCCAGTTGCTTTTCATCTTGAATTTTAAATGACCAGTCCATATCGTCTTCCGGCCATTCTCTGTCTTCGTTCATTGACATAGAGGATTTCCCGCATGACTCTCTCCAGAATTCTTTTTCGGATATTTGTACGTTTCCTGGTTTTTCTGATCTTAAAGGTATTCTTAAAGACATTTTTCCTCCCTGCTATGGCGGCACCTGCCTGTGCCGCTACAATCTCTGTAAACTGGTAAACCTGTTTCATGATCTTACCAGATTCTGATCATCTGCTCATAAATCAGAATTTCTTCTATATTCACATTTCGATTATCGTGATAGTGCCCGAAGAACCATTTCTTAAAACTTGTATTCTGGCGGATTTTTTCGTGATATTCTGTAAGAATATCCGTCTTGTACAACCCGCCTCCAAGTAAGGTCTGCGTACTCGATGCACAGCAATGTGTTACAATAAAATCCACTTTGTTATCATGTGCTGCCAGGTTCTCGATTCCTTCCTGCATCTCTTCTTCGGATGGAAGTTCCTGCTTCCACCAGCTCACATGATTTATTCGGTACGGATACCAGCCCCGATCCAATTCCTTCTTTTTTTTCTTAAAATCAGGATCATCCGGTTCAAGGATGCCTCCGGCAATATCATGACTGCTGGCTCCGCCAAATGCAAATATGCTTTTTCCATCAATTTCAAACACCTGTCCACGCATCAGATGAATGACGGACGGCCGTATCTTGTGAACCTTGCCCCCGTGCCATTTTTCGATCGGATAAGCATAAAGCCGGTCAAAATTCTCGTGATTCCCATCCACAAACAATGTTGTAAACGACCTGTTCTCCAGCCAGTCCATGAGCTTTGCTTCTCTGCTGCTTTCTTCGTTTCTGTTCCAGACACCGCCAAAGTCGCCACAGATGATCACACAATCATCCTTGGTCATTTCTTTTTGTTCTGGAAAAACATCTAGATTGAATCTTTCAAAATCCTGGTGGCAGTCGCCCGTTATATATATCATATTTCATCACCTTCCTGCATTTTACATCCGGTGCAATCTGCATGTTCCATATAAAACATGTAGAGAAATGCAAACACATCCGGATCATCCAGATCCATCTCGATTACGCCCTCTTCATCAGACTTCCATAATGTTTCATCATCCTCATCTTCGAACATCTCTTCATTGGATTCGTCAGGTTCTTCGCTTATAAGATTCAAAAGGGAATCATCATCATAATCGAACTCATCTGTGAAGATATCCTCGTCTGAATCAACAATGTCCTCATCTTCTTCATACCAGTGATCTTCGCTCCATCTGTCTTCCAGGTAATCATGGACAGATTTTCCCGCCCACATATCGGGATTTTCGAACCAGCTACGCAGCTCTCTTGCCTCTCTTTCCACTTCTTCCAGTTCGTCGTCCGGGATGTCCTCAAATAAGTCATCACGCTCGTTCATTTCTTCTGCTAAATATTCTTCTCTCATAAAAAAAATCCTCCCCAAACATTTGAAATCTGCTCTGTTTTATTGTTCGCTATAAGTATAACATTCGCCAACAAACAGGTCCAAGGGTTTGCAGAAAAAAGTTTTTTCAGGGTAAAACTTTTTTGCATCAGGACAGATTTCATATATTCCGGGGAGGAATCAGGTCATATGGGTAAAAAAATATCAAGATATTTCCAGAATTTTTTTTACCTGGTTTTTAAATTTTTTTTCGTTTGTTTCCATTGCTTCTTTAAAGGATTTGAAGCTATTATTTTTACTTTCTTGACTGTGCGGTATATACAGGGGCAGAATATTCCTGCTTTGTTACATCTGAACCGATACATATATGCCAGTATCTGGAAACAGTCTTCTCTTACGCTTTTTTCATTAAAATTGCCATTTTGAGCAGCATCACTCCAGGCATTTTTATATTTCGCGTCCAGGATCAGCGCAGGTGTGGTTTTATTTCCTTTTTTGTAAATACACAAATCTGGTTTTAATTTACGTTGTGATTCTTTATCTGGTATTCTGAAGAATGTCTCTCTTTCATTCTGTGGTTGGAAAGTATCCGCAATCTATTCCCTACGCCCTAACTGCCACTTATCATGCTTCTTAATTTGCCGCACGGCTACAGCGTACTGCAGTAGCCGTGCGGGCGGTATGATGAATCGGATACTTTATGTTTGTGAAATATAACGCAGGATCTCAGCGATGGGTATTCTGGATTATGTATATACCATACATGCCTTGTATTCCGGGACATGATAGATTTTATCTGGATTATTTTCTGCTCTTTGATTTACCAGTACAATTTTTGCCTTCGGATATTTCACTGCAATACATCCCAGTTTTAATATGGAAATGCCCACACAAATCTTTCCCTTACCGGAGCTTCGTCCTTAAACAATGGACCAATAAGCCACTCTTCCGCACTATATATATAAGGACTTTTTTCATATATTCCAAAGATATCAAGATATTTTATGACTTCCGGATGGTGCAGAAATTGTTCTTCTTCGCTGAATTCAGATTCGACCAGATTCATAAATTCCCTGTCTATTTCTTCATCTGATTCAAAAACCCAGTCGTTTTTCACATCCCTTTTCCATTTGTCTCCATAAGTTCTGATAATAATAAAACTCATTCATTTCCCTCTCCAATATACACTCTGCTGTTCACATACTCTCTTCCTTCATCTTTAAAAACCGGGATATCCTTGTCAATCACCCAATGCATTCTCACCGTTCCCGGTTCAACAGAGAGGGTTTCGAAATCATAAGTTCCCTTGATACAACAGCTCCCTCTCTGAAACTGTGAAGGAAGGTCATCCCAGGAAAGTCCTTTCTGTGTCAGTAACATCTCTTTAATCTGGCGGCAGTTTTTATGCTGTAATTCTTTATGGCGGAAATTTGCCTGTCCAAGCATCTGGATTGAGTTTCTCATGGCATCCAGCTGACGCCAGTAAAGATTATTCGCCACTTCTTCCTTGGGCACATTAAATGCACGGCAGTCAAATGTTGCCCCTTTGTCGAGGGATTTTTTGTATATTTCTGCCTCATGTTCTTCTGCAAGTTCCACACGCTGCTGCATCTGACGATTAAATTCCAACGTTGCCATACTTGCTGCAATACTGCACATTTTCTGCACTTCATAATCAAACCAGGCTTCTGATGTAAGTTTTTTGTAATCTGTAAGAACCAGCGTTATCTCATCAGACTGTGTATATCCAATAACGCATCCCTGAATGTTTTCACAGAGATATTTCATCGTAGCCTGCATTACCTCCATCAGAAGCTGGTCAAAGGGTTTCACAAAATTTCTGGTAAAGGTATGAAATGCCCGTCCATCCAGTCTGAGGATCACCGGTGCTTTTTTCATTAACACGTTTTTTGATACTGCTTCATATTTTTTCATTCGTTTTGCAAGTTCTGATGTGTCCATACTTTTTCCTCCTGTCACCAGGCAGTACTTATTGGTACTGCCTGCAATTTACCAATCAGCCTTCGCTAACGTTTTAGAACGTTCATGTTCCATATAATAGTTGTACAGAAACGCAAATAATTCCGGATCATCCAAATCAACCTCTTCTTCATGAAGAGGTTCCTCTTCCTCACCTGGTGACTCCTTCTGAATATCCATCTCGATTTCATTCCAGTCGCTTTCTGGTTTCTCTCCACGAAGCTCTCCACTTTCACAGGTTTTTTCAGGTACAGCGTATAACTCCATATCATCGTCCTGAAGACTTTCTTCTTCCCAGGCATCTTCTTTATCGTCATCCGGAAGACCTTCATCATCACAATATTCTTTCTCAAAAATATCAAACCATTTTCTCAGATTCCTTATTTCCCTTTCCGTTTCCTCCACCTGGTCTTCCGGAATATCCTCAAAAATATCTTCACGATTGTCATATTCGTCTGCTACTGAGTAATTTTCTTCCATAAGTTTTTCTCCTCCCGTTTTTTGAAATAATTTGTTATTTCCTCCTTGTGTCGTACATGATAGCACCCGCCTAAATTTAATGCCACAGTAGACTAAAAAAAATTCGCCCAGGGTAAAATTTTTTTTAACGGGGGGGAAAACTTTTTATGCCCAGGGTAAATTTGTGGTACACACAGGGTAAAAAAAGTCAAGAGTATTCTAAAATTTTTTTCGTTACTTTTAAAAAAAATTTTCTCTACTTTTAAATTCGTTTTCTGCAGATACAAAAACAGAAGACCACGGGGGTCTTCTGTTTTTGTACTGGTTTCTATTATTTTTGTTCCAGATTTTCTAAAATTTTCTTTACCTGAGCAGCAAACTTATCTTCACTGTCTTTAATTTCATTCTTGAAATTTTTAAAATTATTGTTTTCACTCTTTGGAATCTGCAATGGAAGAAGATAAAATTTCTCATATTCTCTACTACCCGGCTCATCAGTTATTGTATAATCGGGTAATTTTGAAGATTCTTCTTCTGCAGCTTCTACTACCGGACAAAAAATACCCGATTTATTACATCCGAATCCGTACATGTATGACAGTATCTGGAAACAGTCTTCTCTTACACTTTCTTCAAACTCTCCTCCTACTGCTTTACTCCATGCATTTTTATATTTGGCATCCAGTATCAATACCGGTGTATTTGTATTTGCATTTTCTTTCTTAAAAATGCATAAATCTGGTTTTAATGTCCGCTTCCCTTGTCCTTTTCCGTTCAGGAAAAATATTTTTTTCTCATACTGTGCTTTAAGGCAATATTCTTCTTTTAGTTTGTCCTTAAGAATACTTTCCAGATATTTCTCCCAGATCCAGTTCATGTTGATCAGTACACCATGGATCTTATTTTGTGCTTTATCTTTATCATTCTCCACAGAAATTCCCATGTGTCTGAGAAGTATTATAGCTGTTTTGCGTACTTCCTCCCAGTCATGATATACGGAATGCGTAATCTTCCTGCGTTCACGCTGAACAAGTTTCTGAGCCTCCTGCCTGGAGACCGGCTGCATAATATTGCGGAACTTTGACATACATTCGCCAACAGTTTTTCTTCTTTTTTCAAGGCTTTTCATGGTATCCGGGTATCTTTTCTGAAGATATGTATATGCCGTAAAAATCAGCTTATTTACATCATTATCAATGGTGTATTCTCTGTATGAATATGCAATCTTGCCATTGTTAAGTGGATTCAGGCGAATATGTCGTGTAATATCAATTTTCCCTTTCACTCTGGAGTCATTACACTCATAAGTGCGATATCTTCGATATAATCCCTTGCGACAGGCATGTTCAATCTGTTCCACAAAAATAAATGCCAGAAGCTGTTCCAGAATGCCTCCATGGTTTACACCGGGTTTCATATCCTGAAAAATATTGATCTTCATCCCCAACGCTTTATCAAGTATATACTGCGTAAAAAAACAAGAATCATCGTCAAACCTGCTGCTGATAAAAACGTTTCTGTCTTCTATTTGAAGAATGCCTGTATAATTTTGTGTCCACAACCTTCCGTTAAAGTTCGCAAGGACACGAAATGATTCTTTCTCTTCATCTGACATCTCAGGAATGGAAAAAACGTTCTCAGCTGAAAGTTTTAGCAGTTGGTCCCGCAACTTTTCCTGAGTTAGTTCATTTTTCTCTGAAACATCGCTGTAATCTTTTAGTTTGATTAAATTGCTCATTATTCGGTGAGTTCCTCTTATGCTTGTGTTGATTCTTTTTCTTCTCTGCTTTCTAATGCCTTCTTACACTCTTCTACAAAATCTTGTTCGTCACCTTCTCCTCGAATATATTCGTATAAAAGAGATTCTAGTCTTAAATCCCAGACGGAGCTTATTAATGACTTTGCAATAGCCTCTGTTTTATCTTCAGCTTTTTCTCCTGCGTCTATTGCCTGATTTATTATATTGCCCGGTAAATTAGCAAACTGTCCCTGGCTGATAAAGTAATGTTTTCCGAAATTTGGATTATCTTTTAATTTTTCATTGTTCAAATTCATAATACTATCCGCAATTACTTCGGCAACCTTGTTGCATTCAAAATTACACTTATACTTTTCTTTATATTCGCCTAAAATACCTTTTAACGAATTTTTCAATAAATCTCTAGTAACTTCCACTTCTTTCCAAATAAATCTACGACGGAGTGCGAAATCCATACTTTCTACGGATCGGTCAATATCATTCATGGTTCCGATAATGATTACATTTTTGGGAATATAGAATCCGTCTTTAAAAACATCTTTAGAATCATCCTCTCCATAATATTTCTTTTCTTTTACATCATATGTCGGGAGGTTCTGATACTGTGTCTGTACTGCATTGTCTTTTCCGCGCTTGTCCGTTTCCAGGCAGAACATCAATTCTCCGAATACCTTTGATAAATCTGCACGGTTAATTTCATCAATCAGGAAGAAATACTTCTTTTCCTCCGCATTTTGTTTTACTACTTCACGGCAGAATTTTTTGAAAATGCCATCTACCTTGCGGAAAACCATAGTTGTGTTTCCAGCATTGTCTTTGTCTTCAATCGGACGAAGACCTTCGACAAAATCTGTGTAATCATACGAAGGATGGAATTGAACGAATTCATATCCTTTACCATTTAATTTTTCCGCAACTTCCTTTGCCATACGGGTTTTTCCTGTTCCTGGTGCACCGGTGAGTATGATTTGAGTTGCACCGTTGCTAATTAAGTCTTTTAATTGTTCTTCTATTGATTTACCGTTATTGCTTGAATCATTATCCATTTTTATATCAGCGCCCCATTCGTTATTTAAATGTTTTCCTAATTCTTTTATATTACCTGTCAAAGTCGAGTTGTTCTTAATAAACTTCTTTCTGCCATCTCCTGCATTATACTCGTCGGTATTACTTTCGTCATAATTATCTTTATTATTTGTAAATTCAGAATAACAACGATTAATTTGCTCTCTGTTTTGTACGCAATATATTCCTTCATCTTTTTCTGACAAACAAAATACTATGCTGTCTATTTCTTTCAGCTTATTCTCCTTTAATTGTGGTAATCTTGGAACACTTTTCATAATCCAAATTTTCTTTTTATTATATTCATATATTGTCCGTGTACTTTTCCCGTTTTTAATTTCTTTACAAACACTATACACAAAATCGTTCAGCAAAGTGTCAGCAAAATTAATTACACTCATTTCATTTATCCCTCTTTCGCGACTTACCTCATATTATATTATTATATCAACCACCCTTCTCTACATCAATATTAATTCTCGAATAAACAGCAATAAGGCCAATTATGTCTCAATGTATCACTTCCCTCATGATAATACAGGGTGAGAAATTTTTATTCTTTTTTCTATTGTATCCTCCCCGCAGACACGCTACAATAAACTTATCAAAAACCAAGGAGGAATGCGCATGAAAAGGAAAAATTTCAAAAAATTATTCGCAGTTCTTATTGCAGTCTGTATGATGGTCATCGGACTTCCGGTTACTTCGCAGGCGGCGGCCAGAGTATCCGCACCCAGATTAAAGAGTGCAAAGTCTGTCAGCAGCGGCATACAGCTCACCTGGAGCAAAGTCTCAAACGCTTCCGGATATGTGATCTACCGGAATGACAAATGTATCGGTGGGGTAAAGGGAAACAAAACCGTCTCCTACATTGACCGCAAGGCCAAAACAGGAAGCAGATACACCTATCTCGTAAGAGCCTTCCGTCAGTATGGAAAAAAACGGGTTTACAGCAGTGCCAGCAACCGGCTTCAGGGAGTTCGAAAAGCCGTCAACAATAATGGTCTTGGAACTCCGGTTCAGACCGGTGTCCGTTTCTGGAAAAATCTCAGTGCCAATGGTGCAAATGGCGTAACTTACGGAACAACCTGGAAGAAAGTAAAAGGAGCCTATGGATATCAGGTTCAGATCTGGGGAAGGGAATTCGGAAGTTCTCATACTTATTCCAAATTCACAAGACAGACTAAATTCGGTGAAAGCTTCTCCAGCTTAGATAAAATCGGAATGAGAATCCGGGCATACAAGATCGTCGGTAAAAAGAAAGTATTCGGACCGTTCAGCAACTGGTCCTTCAGCAATGTCCATTTTTAAATATCTGTAAAAAAGGCCGCCCGGGCTGATCATTTTCATATCAGTCCGGGCGGTCTTTTTTTATTTGGCCTGTGCTGGTGTTGCTGTAACTTCTGTCTCCTCTGAAGTTTCTTCAGAATCTGTAGTTTCGGAAGCTGTGTCTTTTGTATCTGTATTTATCACATCCTGATATGCTTCATCCATATCGCGGATATTCATCTTGTTGACCAGATAGACTTTATCTCCGACAACTGCTGCATAGAAGTTTGTATCGTACTCATAATACTCTGCGGTTGTCTCATTGCCATCGGTATCTTTGAATACGAAAGTATATGCCGGATCACCTTCCGGGGTGTATTTTTCAGTAAGGCGCTGCTGTGCAGTCATATTGATAAGTTTGTTGTAGAACGTTGTAAAGGTCGTATCATCCAGATCTGCACCATCAAGCTTGTAGGAAACCGTTGTTGTTTCTTCTGCATCCTCATCATCGCTGTCTTTGGATGTTTCTCTCGTCACAGTTACTGTATGATCACCATCTGATGATTTTACTTCCAGGGAATCCAGACTGTTGACAGAGAGGTAATTTACAGAAAGACTGTAGAAATCAGAAGCCTTGCTGTCCAGGATATCTGTCAGAGAGTCTTTCGTAATCGTGTAGACTTCTTTGCTGTCATCTACTTTCACATAGCGGTCATCTCCTGTTTCATCACCGACATAGATGGTAATCTCTTTCTCCACTGTTTTTGTTTCTGTATCCTCAGAGTCCGCATCAGAATCTTCTGTATCTGTGTCCTCTGATGCCTCATCGGCATCTGTAGTCTCGGAATCTGCATCTTCCGCTTCCTCAGAATCATCCCCCTCTACCGCTTCTTCCTCCGTATATTTCGCAGTGATCACTGCATACGGATCATCAAATCCATATTTGGAATCGTCTGTACAGTTGTAATCCACAAAGCTGTCATATGACAGTGAACCGATTGCTGAAGTCACTGTTCCGGCTTTATCAGTGTCTGCCCTTTCTGAAGTCTTGCCATCTGATATATTCCAGAAGAGATTGTCCGGATCCTGGGTCAGTTCATAACCGTCTTCTTTGTCAACCTTGACCTCTGTGATCGTTGAGGAAGTCACAGACGGGAAAGTTCCGCTCTCTGCAAAATCATACAGAGTTCCCATGAATGGCTCCACTGCAGAGCTGTCTACCAGATATACATTCTTGTCATCATCGCTTTTCTTCACATAATACTGGCTGGTGGATTCATTCTCCATACCGATCTGAAGTACTGTATCTCCGTCATCTGTCGTAAGTTTGATCTCATTCTGTGGAGAATCCAGATCATATTCACTTAAATCCTCCACATCAGAGATTTTCTGTGCAGCAGAGAGGGATGCGATCCCTCCCACTGCAGTATTTACAGTATCCTGATCCACCGGGAAATCCGCATCGCTTTTTTCCGACCAGGCGTCGTCTTTTTTGTCAAATTCTACATTGTCCTGTCCTGCTGTGAATGCAACCGAAGTAATATCATCTGTAGACAGGCTGGTCAGTTCAACGCTTGTGTCCTCTTCCTCAGATTCTTTCTTTTCCTGAGAAGAAACATAAGAATTTACGCCCACATAAGCTCCGGACACCACGCCAAGTGCAACTACAGCAGAGACAAATTTTACTGTCTTTTTTTTCATTATGCTTTTCTCCTTTTCAGCCATACGCCGAAGCCGATCACCAGAAATGCAACCGGAATCAGACCCATGATAATGATCTTCCAGAAACTTGCATCATAGGCAGTCAGAGTCAGGTAAGAAACCTGGAGGTCTTTTGCCGAAACAGAAATCGTAGAAGTTTCATCGGAGCTGCACATCCAGCTTAAGGATTCCATGATCATCTGCTCATTTCCACCGGATACCATCTGATTGATCTGGCTGTCCATCAGATTGGAGGAAGCATAATAAACGATCTGTGTTTCTTTGTCATCATCCAGAGATTCTGTGATGCTTACACCTAGGTCAAATGGTCCCTTGATATCGTCATCTGTTTCCTCAATGCTTCCACTGTTTACATCCACCTTGGAATATGCACTGTCTGATGTAGTAAGAAGACTGTTGATCGTTACCGTATCTCTCACATCATCTGTTTTCTGGATACCCTGTGCTGTAGGCATCAGCACATAATATCCCTTGGAAGCAAAATCTGTGATCGCATCTGTGCTGTTAACTGTCGGAACCAGATAATATGGCATCTGTGCGTAATGCTGGGAATCTCCCTCAATCACGATTCCCTCTGTTCTCTCTACGCCGTAATTTGCAAGTACAGCGTCAAAGTTTGTCATGGATTCTTCCGTATAATCAGAGAAGATCATAGCCTTGCCGCCGTTTTCCAGATACTCGATGATCGCATCTTTTTCTGTCTCGGAAATATCACTTGTCGGTGCGTTGATCAGCAGGCAGGCTGCATCATCCGGCACGCTCTCTTCTGTCAGAAGATTCAGGGACTGGATATCGATATTCGCTTTCTCGATATCTTCTTTTAAGGTAGAATCGAGTTCCTTCTCTCCATGTCCGTCGAGTGTGTACAGGATCGGAAGATTTTCGGATGTTACATAAGAGATCGCGCTGTCGATCTGTCCTTCGCCGTCGAATCCTGTTGTTGTATAACTGTAAGTGTTATAGTCCATGGAGGACTGGTAGATCGTATCGTAAGATACGACTTTGCTTCTGTCACCGCATACAACGATCAGGCTGTTTGCAGAAACATCATCACTTGTATACTGAGAAGTAAATTTCGGATTTACAACAGGGTCTTTTGTCTCAACTTTAATATGCGAAGATTCTTCCGCATATTTTTCCAGAAGTCTCTTTAATGTCTCATCCTCAGAACCACTCTGGACAACCTGATAGATCGTGATATCCTTGTCCAGCTTCTTGAGATAAGCTTTCGTCTCATCGCCGATACTATAAAGCTTCTGTGAGCTTACATCAAACTCTGTATATTTAGATGGCAGAGATCCGACGATCATATTGATCACAATTACGATCACAATAAAAATCGCACTGATCACAACACTATAGGAACCGTTTTTCAGATATTTTCCATTCATGGATTCTCGGATCCTCTGCTTTAACGGCTTCTTTTCTTTCTTGTTCTGCCCGTCTTTTTTGTTAAACTTTTCCTTCAGTTTCATCTTCCAGCCTCCTTAATTCCAACGTCTTTTCGCAACAGACTGTACAGTCAGGAAAAGACAAACTGCGATCACTGACACGAAATACAGAATTCCCTTGATGTCAAAGATCGAATTGGCAAAGTTATCAAAATGGCTGCTCAGGTTAACGATATTCAGAACCTTCTGGATCCCGCCTGAGAAGAAAGAAGAATTTACCACATATATAATCGCAAGAATGATCTCTCCGATCACACATACTGCTGCCGAGATCAGCAGATTCTTGATCATCGTATAAATGATCAGAGCTGCCGCAAGGATCAGAAGTCCAAATGTAATGCAGGTAGACAGAGCTCCCTCTGAAAAGAATGAGGAAATTCCGTTCATCATATAAAATGCAAACAGAAATACAAAGGTAAGAACTGCTGCAATAACCTGACTCTCAGTCAGGGAAGATACAAATACACCAATTGCAAGGTTTGCACAGCCAAGCAGAAAAAATCCCAGAATACCTGTATAGGCTCCTGCAAAAGAAACTGTTCCGAATTTTGACATCAGAAGTGGGTAAAAGCACATGATGACCATCGGAATCGCAAAGATCGTTACCAGTGCAAGATATTTACCAAGAACGATCTGGCCGACAGAAACCGGCGATGTCAGAAGCAGCTGGTCTGTCTTCTGTTTCCGTTCTTCTGCAAGAACTCTCATGGTCAGGATTGGAACGCTGATCAGAAATACAAAGGTCAGCGCACTTAACGTATATTCAAATTTCGGATAAGCTGCCGCCAGCTGATAGGCCGAAAAATAAATACCTGTAAGAAGCAGGATAAAGAAAATAAACAAATATCCTACCATAGATGTGAGATAACTTCTCAGCTCTCTCTTATATACTGCTGTCATTTCGTTTCTCCCTCCTTCTCCGGTTCCTCAGGTTTTTTCTTCTTGTCATCTTCGGTCAGCTCCAGGAAGATCTCTTCGAGGGATACTTTCTTGGACTGCATTTCAAGGATTGGATAATGATGTTCTGCCATCTTAAAGAAAACTTCCTCACGGATATCTGTATTTTCTTCTGTGGAAAGTTTCACTTCCCAGCCTTCCTGATCCTTGGCTGCGTTGATCGCGATCTCCTTGATCCCCTCGATCTCTCCAAGCAGAATACGGATCTTGTCCTTATCTCCTTTGACAAGAAGTGACAGATTGTTGGAACCCTGCGCGAGTTTCCCCAGGTTATCCGGCGTATCGCTGGCAACCAGTTTGCCATGAGAAATGATCAATACATAATCACATACTGCACTTACCTCAGAAAGAATATGAGAACTCAGGATAACGGTATGTTTCTTTTTAAGGCTCTTGATCAGATCGCGGATCTCTATGATCTGCTTCGGGTCAAGTCCTACTGTCGGCTCATCCAGGATGATAACTTCCGGATATCCTAGGATCGCCTGTGCAAGTCCAACTCTCTGTCTGTAACCTTTGGACAGATTTTTGATCAGGCGGTTACGCATATCTGAGATCTTGACCATCTCCATGACTTCTTCAACCATGGATTTCTTTTCGTTTTTTGGGATTTTTTTGAGATCAGCGGCGAAATTCATATATTCGAGCACTGTCATATCGAAATAAAGAGGCGGAATTTCCGGCAGATAACCGATACATTTCTTTGCCTGTTCCGGTTCTTCCAGTATGTCATGACCGTCAATGGTTACCGTTCCTTCCGTAGATGCTATATAACCGGTAATCATGTTCATAGTCGTTGATTTACCAGCTCCGTTCGGCCCGAGAAAGCCGTAGATTTTTCCCTTCTCTATCTTAAAAGAAAGGTGGTCAACTGCTGTATGGTCGCCATAACGTTTGACCAAATTGTTTACTTCAATCACAAAATTCTCCTCCTTTTCTTTACAAACAGAAGATGCTTCCGGGCGAAACAGAGATAGGGGGGTACCCGGAAACATCTTTTATTACGGAGCGGATCTTACATCCGCTCCTTGAAATATTCTATGAGAAAGTTGTGATAAAAATTGGATAAATCTGTGAGGATTCTGTGAAAAGGAATTTGAGAAATTCAGGATAATTTATGACAAAGGTTCTTTAAGCGGAGTACCCGCTTTGCGTGGATAACGTCCCGGGGTCGCTTTGACCTTCTCGATCACAACGAGGGAGCGCTGGATCTCTGAATCCGGAAGCTGGAAATAGACAACATCCTGGATCCTGCCGCCGAGGATCTTGACTGCTTTCTGTGCCTGCTCTACTTCTTCCTGTACAGTACCTGATTTATAGGAAATAAAAAATCCACCTGTCTTCACATATGGAAGACAGTATTCTGATAAAGTTGCCAGATTGGATACCGCACGGGAAACACAGAGATCATAAGTTTCGCGGTATGCTTTGTTTTTGGCAAATTCTTCGGCTCTGCCGTGGATCGCAGTGATATTCTCCAGTTTCAGAAGCTGGAAAGTCTCCTCAAGGAAGTTCACTCTTTTTTTGAGAGAATCCAGAAGGCAGGCTTCCAGATGCGGGAACGCGATCTTGAGCGGAACGCCCGGAAAACCTGCACCTGTTCCGATATCCATGATCCTGTTTACCTTGCTCATATCCACTGCTTTTACGCAGGCAAGGCTGTCCAGGAAGTGCTTTACCAGCACTTCCTGAAATTCTGTGATACCGGTCAGGTTCATGACTTTATTTTTTTCTACAAGATATTCGTAAAAATCTGTAAACTGCTTTTTCTGGACTTCATCGAGAGTGATGCCAAGTTCCTGGCAGCCTTCTTCCAGTATTGTTAAATCATATGCCATTGATCTGCTCCTTCTTTATGCATTTCGTCTGTACTGTTCCAGATATACAAGAAGCACAGAGATATCTGCCGGAGATACGCCGGAAATTCTGGACGCCTGTCCGATAGATACCGGGCGGTATTCTTCCAGTTTCTGTCTTGCTTCAATACGGAGGCTTCCGACTTTTTCATAATCCAAGTCCTCCGGGATCTTCTTTGCTTCCAGTTTCTTGAACTGTTCTACCTGTTTCATCTGACGCTTGATGTAGCCTTCGTATTTCAGATTGATCTCAACCTGTTCTTTTACGTCCCATGGAAGTTCCGGACGTTCTTTGTCGATCGGCGCAAGGTCTTCATAAGTGAGTTCCGGTCTGCGAATCAGTTCTGCGATGGTTGTTCCGGATTTCAGAAGAGTGCTTCCTTTTTCTTCAAGAAGCTTCTGCACTTCCGGATTTCCTCCGATCGTCGCATGTTCTGTTCGCTCAATTTCTCTTGCGATCGCTGCTTCTTTTTCAAGAAGTTTCTGATAAGTCTCCTCGTCGATCAGACCGACCTGATAACCTTTCTTGCGGAGACGTAAATCTGCATTATCCTGTCTGAGAAGCAGACGGTATTCTGCACGGCTTGTCATCATACGATATGGTTCGTGGTTTTCTTTCGTAACAAGGTCATCGATCAGAACGCCGATATATGCCTCGGAACGGTCAAGGATCAGCTGTTCCTGTCCCTTAACTTCCATAGCCGCATTGATTCCGGCGATCAGTCCCTGTGCAGCTGCTTCTTCATATCCTGAGCTTCCGTTGAACTGTCCGCCGCTGAAAAGTCCCTTGATCTTCTTGAATTCCAGTGTCGGATAAAGCTGCCGCGGATTGATGCAGTCATACTCGATCGCATAGGCGTTCTTTACGATCTTTGCATGCTCCAGTCCCGGTACGGAGTGGTACATCTCATCCTGAACATCTTCAGGAAGGGAGCTTGACATTCCACCGACATACATCTCGTTTGTATAAAGTCCTTCTGGCTCGATAAATACCTGATGGCGTTTCTTATCAGCAAATCTTACTACTTTGTCCTCGATGGACGGGCAGTATCTCGGTCCTGTTCCCTCGATCATTCCGGAATACAGAGGGGAACGGTCAAGGTTTGCACGAATGATCTCGTGTGTTTTTTCGTTTGTGTAGGTAAGCCAGCAGGATTTTTGCTCGATCTGCACGCTTTCCGGGTCTGTGAAAAAAGAGAACGGTACAACTCTCTTATCACCAAACTGTTCTTCCATCTTGGAATAGTCGATGGTATTTCCTGCGATTCGTGCCGGTGTTCCTGTCTTGAAACGAAACATTTCGATTCCAAGTTCCTTGAGTGAATCCGTCAGATAGTTTGCCGCCTGCAGTCCGTTCGGACCTGTATAGTTGCTGACATCACCATAAATACAGCGTGCCTTGAGGTAAGTTCCTGTGCAGAGTACGACCGCCTGGCAGTGATAAACTGCACCTGAATATAATTTTACACCTGTGATCTTTCCATCTTCTACAAGAAGTTTGGTTACTTCTCCCTGTTTGATCGTAAGGTTTGGCTGGTTTTCCAGAGTCTTACGCATCTCTGTGCTGTATGCCTGTTTGTCTGCCTGCGCTCTGAGTGAGTGAACTGCAGGTCCCTTGGACTGGTTCAGCATTTTGGACTGAATAAAAGTCTTGTCAATATTTTTGCCCATTTCCCCGCCGAGTGCATCCAGCTCTCTTACCAGATGTCCCTTGGAGCTGCCTCCTACGTTCGGGTTACACGGCATCAGTGCGATACTGTCCACACTGACTGTAAACATTACGGTATCAAGTCCCAGTCTTGCACAGGCAAGAGCTGCTTCACATCCTGCATGACCGGCTCCAACTACAACGATATCACAGTTTTTCTCCAGTCTTCTGTCCTCCATTTTTATCTTCCCTTCTTTTCTAAATTGCGTTTATTTTCCTGTACAGAATTTACTGAAGATCTCATTGACCAGATCCTCCCCTACGGATTCTCCCACAATCCTTCCGAGGCTTTCGTAGGCATTCATAAGGTCGATGGAAAAGAAATCTTCTGCCATTCCCATATCAATACTGTTCTTCACAAGTTCCAGGCTTTCTTTCGCTTCTTCCAGTGCAGCTTTGTGTCTTGCATTTGTGATGTATACTTCATCATTAAAAGAAAGTTCTCCCTGGAAAAACATGTTCTTGATCTCATCTTCCAGTTTACGGATCCCTGTTTCTTCCACTACAGAAACAGGGATCACCGGACTTCCGGTACGCTGCTTTATTTTCTCCATATCTACGACCGGCTCAAGGTCTGTCTTGTTGTAGATCACGATGCTTTTTCTTCCGGAAAGTAATTCTATGATCTCTTCATCGTTTTCGTCAAGTGGTCTGGATGAATCTACAACATACAGGATAAGGTCTGCGTCCTCTGCCATCTGTTTGGCTTTGCCGACTCCGATCTTTTCCACTACATCCTCGGTTTCGCGGATTCCTGCGGTATCGATCACGCGAAGTGTAATTCCGTTCAGAGAAATGTATTCCTCCAGGATATCCCTCGTTGTGCCTTCGATCTCTGTGACGATCGCGCGGTCTTCGCCTACCAGGAAATTGAGGAGGGAAGATTTGCCGGCATTTGGTTTACCGAGGATAACTGTCTTGATCCCCTCCTGGATCATTCTTCCGTCGTCGGCAGTTTTCAACAGGTCCTGGATCTCTTTGGTCTCTTTATCCACAATGACTCTTAATTCCTGTGGATAGCCGGTGAGATCGTAGTGCTCCGGATCATCCAGGGCAGATTCTATATATGCGATCTGGTAGAGCAGTCTGCTCCGGATCTCTTTTACGGCACGCTGTACGGAGCCTTTGAGCTGTTCTACGGAGCTCTTGAGTGCCATGGAGTTTTTGGCCTGAATGACATCCATGACAGCCTCCGCCTGCGACAGATCCAGCCTTCCGTTTAAGAAAGCTCTCTTTGTAAATTCTCCTGGTTCTGCGATCACGGCTCCGTTTTTGAGCACGGTTTCCAGAACCTTCTTCATGGCATAGACTCCGCCATGACAATCTATTTCTACGGTGTCCTCACCAGTATAAGTGTGAGGTCCTCTCATGATCATAACCAGAACTTCATCAACCACATCTTCTCCATCATAGATGAAACCGTAATGGATCGTGTGGCTCTGTACTTCCCTGATATTTTTCTTTCCGTTTTTGGAACGATAGATCCGGGAAATCACATCCATTGCTTCATCTCCGCTGATACGGACGATCCCGATTCCGGACGCACTCATAGCAGTTGAGATCGCAGCGATCGTTTTTTCCATAATTCCTCCTTATAAAAAAAATGTTATCCCAGAAGAAAGCACACGCCAATCACGTGTTATTCACGCTTTCACCTAGAATAACATTTTATATTTCAGTTGTGAACTGTTTTCACTGCTGATTTAATGTTACTGTTCACTTCTTTCACAGTAACTTGGTCAAAATCCATTCCAAATCACCTACGGTGATGGGATTTTGCCCTGTATGTCTCGGGATTTTGCCATATTCATGGCAAAACACCTCGCGGGATACTACCTGTGAGCAGTAACACTTTAGTATCTCTTTAATTTGACAACTACGTGACGGTATGGTTCTTCACCTTCACTTACTGTCTCTACGAATTTATTTCCCTGAAGTGCAGAATGGATGATTCTTCTCTCGTAAGGATTCATTGGCTCGAGAACTACAGGTTTTCTTGTTTTCTTGACCTTGTAGGCGATTCCCCTTGCCAGGTTCTCGAGAGTTTCTTTTCTGCGTCTTCTGTAATCCTCTGTATCGAGTTTTACTCTGATATAGTCGGATTTGCCTTTGTTTACAACGAGGCTTGTAAGGTACTGGAGAGAATCAAGTGTCTGTCCTCTCTTACCGATCAGGATTCCCATATCCTGGCCTTCAAAATCGACTTCCAGACAGCCATCTGTTGTGTTATATTTGGATGTGATCTGGACTTCTCCGAGATCCATGGATGCAAATACATCATGAAGGAAAACAGATGCTCTCTCTTCGATCTCTTTGATCTCTGCCGGATCAGTGATGATCTCGATCGGCTTGGATACTCTTACCGGTTTTTCTTTGGCCGGTTTCGGCTCCCTTACTGGTTTCTCTTTGTAAACTCTTTCTTTCGGCTGTTTCTCTCTGACCGGTTTTGCAGGTTTTTCTTCTCTCGCTGCCTCTGGCTTTACTTCTTGTTTATTAGAAGTTCTGGCAGGTGCCTTTGGTGCCGGCTTCGGTGAAGATTTCTTCTGTTCCGGTTTCGGCTCGTCCTTGAATGCATCCAGTTTGACAGAAGCTACGATTTCCTCGAGTTCCTTTTCTTCTGAATGATCCTCTACTTTGCGAGCTTTAATGATCGCAGGCTTACTTCCAATTCCGAAAAATCCGGAACTTCCTTCGCTGATTACCTGAATGTCAAGCTGATCACTGGTCACGCCCAGTTCAATACATGCTTTTGTGATTGCTTCATTTTTGGTTTTTGCTGAAAACTGCATATATTCATTCATGATAAAACCCCGACCTTCCCTCTCTATTTCTTCTTGTTTTTCTCATCAAAAGCTTTGACCATATTTGCTTTTGCGGTAATGCTGCCTTCTTTTGCATGGGAAGCATTCTGGTAAGCTTCTTCTACTTTCTTCGCACGGTTTGCTTCATCAGAACCGCTCATACCTTTGTCGATCTTGTTGATATTCTTTACGCTCTGATGTGCCTGGTTTGTGATCTTCTGCGGCGGAAGTCCTTCTTTTGCACGTTTGGCTTCCATCTTCTTCATATTCTCGTTTACGAGATCATCAATGTTCATCTTGTTTAGGTGACGGTTGATGAGAAGCTGCTGGATACTTCTTACTACGGCACTTGCGATCCAGTAAATACCAAGACCTACCGGGAATGTGAAACAGAAAAATGCAGACATAAGCGGCATTACTGTATTCATAGTCTTCATGGAGCTTGCCATTGCATTATTCTCGCCACCGCCCTGTGTTGCTGCCTGTGGCATAAGCTTCAGGTTGAGCATCTGTGTTGCCCATGACAGAACCGGAATTGCAAGAGCTGCAATGATCAGGATCAGGGATCCTGTTTTGATATAGCTCAGCGGCTGGTCTGCGATGTTGAGCACACCAAAAGTCTGCATCTTCTGGATCTCGGAAGCAGTTTTGCTGATCTGATCTGAGAATCCGGAGAACTGACTGATATCCTGTAAGGATTTCCACTGGGATGGAGACAGAGCATACAGGAAATCTACGATAGAATCTGCATTATCTGTGACCTGTCTTACTCGTGTCATCTTGTTGTCTGTAATAAAGTTATTGATGATATCTGCAAATCCATCTACTGCAAGGATCTGTGTGCAGACACCATTGAACACATTATATACACTGCTTACATAAGCAGGGATATTCTGGATTACCTGATACAGAGCATACAGGATTGGGAGCTGGATAGCGAGCTGAACACAGCTTCCTGTAGGGGATACACCGTATTTCTGATATACCGCCTGGGTTTCCTCCTGCATCTTCATCATTGAATCCTGATCTTTTTTACCCTGATATTTCTTCTGGATTTTCTGGATCTCCGGCTGCATGATCGCACTCAGCTTAGAGAATTTCTGCTGTTTGATCTGCAGAGGAGTCATAAAAAGATAGATCAGAATACTGAAAATAATAATACAAAGGCCAAGGTTCTGAATTCCAACCATATCCAGCACTTTGTAGATACCGTTCATGATCCAGCCCATCACGATTGCGACCTGGCCGATGATCGGGGTACCACTTTTAGTAGCCAAAATCATACTTTCCAATTTACTTGTTCCTCCTGGATGATCTTATGGAACAACTTCATGATTGATCCATTTACCTTTATGGTACGGGATCATATCCCCCATGAGAAAAAGGATTACAACGTAATATTCTCCATATTGCCAGTAATCCTCCCCTGATTGCACCATATTTTTCGATTGCTTCCAAACCATATTGAGAACATGTGGGAATATAAGGACATTTAGTTCTCTTCATCGGTGATATATATTTCTGATAGAGACGAATCATTTTAATAAGAAGTTTCTTCATCAGTATGAACCTCTTCTATGATCTGATGTTTCCCTGCCAGATGCATGAAAGCACTCTCTATCTCCTGATAGCTCCTGCCCTTCGCTGCTGGTCTGGCAATTACAACAATATCAAGATTTCTCCTGAAAAGTTCTTCATTCAGACGATAGCTCTCTCTTACCAGTCTGGTGAGCCTGTGGCGAACCACACTATTCCCTACTTTTTTACTTACTGATATTCCCAGACGATTCTTCATGTACTGATTATCCAGTACGTACATCACCAGATACCGATTTGCTTTTGATGTTCCATGTCTGTATACCTGCTGAAAATCTTTGTTTTTCTTTAAGGACTCTGAATATTTCATCGAATCCCCTTTCTTTATTATAGAAGAAAAGACCACATAACTGCGGTCTTATATCTTAGGCTGATAACTGTTTTCTTCCTTTTAATCTTCTGGCAGCTAATACTTTACGGCCACCCTTTGTGCTCATACGAGCTCTGAATCCATGAACTTTAGCTCTGGATCTTTTCTTTGGCTGAAATGTCATTTTCATAGGTAAAGCACCTCCTTTATCTATTATCCCTATTCATACTATTATCATAGAACATCGTTTTAATTATATTCATTCTGCACCCGTTCGTCAAGCAAAAATTCACAAAAAATCCAATAAAATTAAGTGTTTCCGACACTTTCAAAATAACCCACACTCAATTGTGGAAATATCTGGTTTACGTAAAGTTATCCACTTTTTGTGGATAACTTGTGGATAACTTAAACTTTTTCGGCTGTTTTATCCTCACATACCCCCATATTTTTACACATATTCCTAAAAAAATCCTTTATTTTACAGCATTCTCTCTGTGGACAAAGTTATACACATTCCACAGGGGTAATTATCCGCCTGTACAGATGTTATGTAAACTTATAGGGGATTATCCACACTTTCCAACTTATGCACATGTGGATAAAGTGGATAACTTGTGGACAACACCCGATTTTAACCACACAAACCATTTTTTCAGGGGATAATTTTACACAAATAATGATTGATTAACCACTGGATTTATTATAATATATAAAAGGATATCTATGTCCAATTGACCAATTGTAACTGTGAAAGTACTGAACAGTTACGAATAATTTACACACATTCAAAGGAACCAGGAGTTTGAAATATGGATAAAGTTATAGAAAAATGGGATGAAATTCTTCAGACAGTCAAACGTGACTACAATATCAGCGACGTAGCCTTCAATACATGGCTCAAACCGCTCGAAGTCTACGATGTGACTGACAATGTCATCACAATTTTAGTCCCATCTGAACAGGTAGTTCTGATAAACCTTCTTAATAAAAAGTACAAACTTCTTCTCCAGGTTACCATCTGCGAACTGACTGGAATAAGTGAGTGCGATGTCAAATTCATATCTCCTGATGAAGCACCTCAGAAAGATGTTCCTTCTTATGATAATGCAGCACCTGCAATGTCAGATATCGAACGTCGCTGTGAAGATGCACATTTGAATCCGAAATACATTTTTGATACTTTCATTGTCGGAAATAATAACAAATTTGCTCAGGCCGCAGCCCTTGCTGTTGCAGAATCCCCGGGAGATACCTATAATCCGCTGTTTATCTACGGAGGTGCAGGACTTGGCAAGACTCATCTGATGCATTCCATCGCTCATTATATTATTGAACATGATGAAAACAGCAAAGTTTTGTATGTAACCAGTGAAGAATTCACAAATGAACTGATCGAAACGATCCGAAACGGAAATAACTCCGCAATGTCCAAATTCCGTGAAAAATACAGGAATATTGATGTTCTTCTGGTCGATGATATTCAGTTTATTATAGGAAAGGAATCCACACAGGAGGAATTTTTCCACA
>OLRS01000679.1_pt1 | contig 38938 bp, 28 predicted proteins | sample 1673171 | NCBI WGS metagenome assembly OLRS01 (sample SAMEA3136762, study PRJEB25190) | human gut metagenome | biome: human gut; feature: human-associated habitat; material: faeces | place: Austria | collected 2013
AGCTGGCACCCACCACCCAGACCAAAATCACCACCGCGCAGGTCGATGCCGACGACGTCCAGCAGCTGTGCGACCTCATCAACAGCTACAAGCCCGACCTCGTCATGAATATCGCCCTGCCGTATCAGGATCTGACCATCATGGACGCCTGCCTGGCCTGCGGCGTAAACTATATGGACACTGCCAACTACGAGCCGGAAAACACCGACGACCCCGCGTGGCGTGCCATCTACGAGAAGCGCTGCAAGGAGGCCGGCTTCTCCGCTTACTTTGACTACAGCTGGCAGTGGGCGTACAAGAAAAAGTTTGAGGACGCCGGCCTGACCGCGCTGCTGGGCTGCGGCTTTGACCCGGGCGTGACCCAGGCCTACTGCGCCTACGCCGCTAAGCATGAGTTCGACACCATCGACACCATCGACATCCTCGACTGCAACGGCGGCGATCACGGCTATGCATTCGCCACCAACTTCAACCCCGAGATCAACCTGCGCGAGGTCTCCGCCCCCGGCAGCTATATGGAGAACGGCAAGTGGGTCGAGATCCCGCCCATGAGTATCAAGCGCGAGTACAACTTTGATCAGGTCGGCCAGAAGGATATGTACCTGCTGCATCATGAGGAGATCGAGTCCCTCGGCAAGAACCTGCCCGATGTCAAGCGCATCCGCTTCTTCATGACCTTCGGCCAGAGCTATCTTGACCACATGCGCTGCCTTGAGGATGTGGGCATGCTCTCCACCACGCCCATCAATTACAACGGTCAGGAGATCGTACCCATCCAGTTCCTGAAAGCGCTGCTGCCCGACCCCGCCAGCCTCGGTCCCCGCACCAAGGGCAAGACGAACATCGGCTGCATCTTCACCGGCAAAAAGGACGGCAAGGACAAGACCTACTACATTTATAATGTGTGCGACCATCAGGAGTGCTACCGCGAGGTCGGCAGTCAGGCCATCAGCTACACCACCGGTGTGCCCGCGATGTGCGGTGCGCTGATGATGCTGACCGGCGAGTGGACCAAGCCCGGCGTCTACACGGTGGAGGAGTTCAACCCCGACCCGTTCCTCGACGCGCTGGACAAATACGGCCTGCCCCGCAGCGAGAACCATGACCCGGTTCTCGTGGACTGATGGCGCAGCGCGACGCACGGCCGCCGTTTGCGGCCATCGACGGCGCAGTGCCGCCGGAATTTTCCGCCCTGCCCACGCCCTGCTACCTGCTGGATGAAGCTGCCCTGACCCGCAACGCGGAGATTCTGGGCGGGCTGGCCCGTCGTACCGGGTGCAAGGTGCTGCTGGCGCAAAAGGCGTTCAGCAACTACAATTTGTACCCGCTGCTGGCGCCGCACCTCGCGGGCACCGAGGCCAGCGGCCTGTTTGAGGCGCGGCTCGGCGCGGAGGAAATGCCCGGCAAAGAAGTGCACGTTTTCTGCGCGGCCTACCGCGCAGATGAAATGGACGAGCTGCTGCGGTACGCTGACCATATCGTCTTCAACTCGCCCGCACAGCTGGCAAAATTTGGCCCCGCGGCCAAGGCGGCGGGCAAAAGTGTGGGACTGCGCATCAATCCCGAGTGCTCGACCCAGGACGGTCACGCGATTTACGACCCCTGCGCCCCCGGCAGCCGTTTGGGCACGACCCGCGCCCAGTGGGACGCGGCAGCGGCAGAAAATTCTGCCCTGCCCGGGCTGTTGGACGGCCTGCACTTTCACACTTTATGTGAGCAGGACGCCGATGCGCTGGCCGTGACGCTGGACGCGGTGGCAGAGAAATTCGGCGATTTGCTGCCAAAAATGAAGTGGCTGAACTTCGGAGGCGGGCATCACATCACCCGCCCCGGCTACGACATGGCCACTTTGGAAAAGTGTATCCGCCGCGCACGGAATGACTGGGCCGTGACGGTTTATCTGGAACCCGGCGAGGCCTGCGCCCTGAACGCAGGGTATCTCTTGACCCGCGTGCTGGACGTGGTGCAAAACGGCGATACGACGGTTGCCATCTTGGATGCCAGCGCCGCCTGCCATACACCGGACGTGATCGAGATGCCCTACCGCCCGACGCTGCTGGGGGCAGGGGAACCCGGCGAAAAAACCTGCACTGTGCGGTTGGCCGGGCCGACCTGCCTTGCGGGGGATGTCATCGGTGATTACAGCTTTGACGCTGTGCCTGCCGTGGGAGATCTGCTGGTGTTCGGCGATATGGCCATTTACACCACCTGCAAGAACAACACCTTCAACGGTATGCCCCTGCCCGGTATTTACGCCCGCAAGCCCGACGGCACTACGCGGAAAATCGTGACGTTCGGATATACAGATTTCAAATGTCGGCTGGGAAAATAAGCTGCGATAAATGCAAAGCACCCACCGGCAGGCCGTTGCTGCGCCGTCTTATCTCACATTTTTGCATATTTTGCCACAAAAGAAGCTGCTCACTCCGTAGGGAATGAGCAGCTTCTCACTTTCTAAGCCTGCCTTCAGGGCTTTTCTTTCATTATGGGTCGTCCGGCACCGGCATTGGCTGACAGGCAGGGGTTATGCAGCGGTCACTTTTTTGCTTCACTTGGATGGGGGACAGGGGGCATTTTCGTGAACAGCGCTTTCAGCGCCAGCGGCGTGGCGACGCTGGAAACCACGATCAAAAGGATGACCGCCGTAAAATAAACAGGCTCGACAACGCCGACCTCAAGGCCCTTCTGGGCCACGATCAAGGCGACCTCGCCGCGGGTCATCATGCCGACACCGACTTTAAGAGAGTCTCCCCAGTTGAAACGACAGGCTCTGGCCGCCAGTCCGCAGCCGATGATTTTTGCCAGCAGGGCAACAAGAACGAAGCAAACACTGAACAGCAGAATCTCTGGCGTCAGTCCGCTGATGTCGGTCTTTAAACCGATGCTGACAAAGAAAATCGGCGCAAAAATCACATAGTTGCTGATGTCGACCCGGCGCTCCACATAAGCGGCGTCGTGCAGCGTACAGAGAACGATACCGGCAATGTAAGCGCCGGTAATATCCGCAATGCCAAAGTATTTCTCGGCAATATAGGCCATTGCAAAGCAGAATGCAAGGCTGGCAATCGTTATGCGCTGCGTATGGGGATTGCGGGAATCCAGCCACTTCATGGCGCAGTGGAACACAAAGCCGATACCAACGGCAACCAGAAAGAACAGCGCGGTCTGGACCAGCACGCCGCCGATGCCGGTACCCTCACCAGAGCTGGCACCCAGCACACAGGTCAGCACGATAATGCCGATGACATCATCAATGACGGCAGCGCTGACAATGGTAGTGCCAAGGAAGCTCTTTAAGTGGCCCAACTCCTGCAGCGTTGCCACCGTGATGGACACGCTGGTTGCGGTCATAATCGTGCCGATAAACAATGCGCGGAAGAATTCCGGGCTGCCGATTGCCGAAAAGCCGTAGAATGCGCTGTAGAGCAGCGTACCGCCCATCAACGGTACAAGCACACCGATGCAGGCAATCAGCGTGGCAATAGGCCCGGCCCGCATCAGTTCTTTCAGGTTGGTGCCAAGTCCTGTGGAAAACATCAGCAGCACAACGCCGATTTCAGCAAAAACGGAGATCGTGTCGTTGATCTGCACCAGATTGAGCAGACAAGGCCCAATCAGCAGACCGGCGAGAATTTCACCGACCACCTGCGGGGCCTTGCACTTGCGGGCAGCCAGGCCAAAAAACTTGGCGCTCAGAATAATAATTGCCAAATCACGGAAGATGGAATACATACATGTCATCTCTCTCAATTTACTGTAATCCACCCTTGTTATAGCACTTCTGCCAGATTTTTTCAATAGCTGAAACCGCCTTTTGGATTTATCGTCGGATATTGTATAAATGTGGTAAACTGTAAGCCAAAGACAAGGCAAAGCACTTGCAATAATGTCCGTAGTATGATAAAATTCCAATTCGGAAAAGTTATAATATAGTTTACTTCATGGCTTGCTGCGTCCGACAGGGTTCGGCGGCAAGCGGTATACAACCTACATAATAAGGAAAGGGAAGCGCATGTTCCATTTTTCAAACAGGCATCACCGCACAGGAAAAACGTCAATGAGCAGGGCAAAAGTGTATGGTCTGCTTATGGCTTTGGCTATGCTTTTTATGGCAGGTCTGTGCGCCTGTTCCGCACAGCCGCACTCTGCGGCAGAGACTGCGCCGCAGACGATTGTGGTCGGCATTGATGTGTTTGACCCTTACAGCTATCTGGACAGGAATGGGCAGTTTGCCGGCATCGACGTGGAACTGGCGACGGAAGCGTTTTCACGACTTGGCTATACGCCGGAATTCCGGACGATTTCATGGCCGGACAAAGACAACCTTCTCAGCGACGGAACGATCGACTGTATCTGGTCATGCTTCAGCATGAACGGGCGGGAAACCAAGTACCAATGGGCCGGTCCGTATATGTACAGCCGTCAGGTCGTGGCTGTTCGTGCGGACAGCGATATCCAGTCGCTGTCCGATCTGGCCGGTAAGCGCATCGGCGTACAGGCAACCACAAAGGCGGAGTCGCTGTTTCTCGGCGAAATTTCCTCTTTGCTGCCTGAGGTCAAGCAAGTCAACAGCTTTGAGACGACAGAGGATATGTTTGCGGCACTGCGCAAAGGCTATGTAGATGCTGTCGCGGGCCATGAAGCACTGGTAGCCAAGTTGACAAATCTGGATGAAAGCAGTTACCGTGTGCTGGCAGAGAGTCCTTACAGTTCCGAACTTGGCGTTGCCTTCGCAAAGGACACTCATGAGGATTTGGCTGTGCAGCTGACCCAAACTCTGGAAGATATGAAGCAGGACGGAACGATTGGCCGCGTTGCAGAAAAATTCGGACTTGATGCAGAGAAAACTGTGTGGGGGGAACAGGGAAAATGAATGAGAAAAAGCAGTCCGGCAAAAAAAGACTGTTTTTGCTTGTATTAGTTGCGTTCGGCATTGTACTTTGGATCACATTCACGAATCTGAACCGAATTGCACTGCGTCATACATTGGATGAAACGATTGGTTTTGTAAAGATCCGCTTAGAGCAGTACGAGACTGATGCGGCCAACGACCGCGTGAAAAGCCTTGTCCGCCTGCTGGATAAAACGGTAAGCCTTGGCAACGAAATGACGCTGAAGGAAGGTTTCGGCACGCAGGACCTGGACTCTTTTGCAGAGGAACAGCGTCTGACCGGTGCGCTTGTATTAGATGAAAACCTGAATGTTGTCATGCAGACCACAAAGGGCGGCAACGCCATGCCGCTGTGGGAGAAGCTGATCGACAGCCCCTATGTACACAATATCGTTGACTATCCAAAAAAGACATACTCGACCCGTCTGGAAGAAAATGGGATACTCTATGATTTTGCCGCGGTGGCACGCGCGGATGCACCAGGTATCCTGATTACCTATATACAGAAGGACAATGAGGATATTGGAGATTTGACGGTGGATTCCCTGTTGAGAGATTTTCCGTTGGAGCTTGGCGGCATCGCTACGATCACGGAGAACGGCAGGGTCATCAGCAGCAACAGCAGCAAACAGGTAAACAAGGCAATAGAGGAATGCCAGGAATTATATAACGGAACCTTCGGTGCTGCGGAGGATGGCATTGTGCGCCTGAACGGCAATCAGGGCGTCTGGTACGGCAGCCGGGAAAATACCGAGAACTATGCGCTCTTTGTGTTTTTCCCGGCATCTCAGGTGTTCATGACGCGCAACATTGTCTGTGCATCCTATCTGGCCATAGCCGTAATGGTCTTTTTAATGGCACTGCTGTGGCAGACCAAAATGGAAAAAGACGCGCTGCGGCAGCACCAGAAACGTACCGGAATTATCACAGCGCTTGGCACGGCGTATACGTCCATTTCACTGGTGGACTTGAAGAAAAACACCGTTGAAATCCTCAAGAACGCGTCCGATACGGTCAAGAAGCAGAAGCACTTTGCACTGAAACGATCCGTACAGCAGGAGCAAATCGAGAAAATTATCGCGGAGCCATACCGTGAGGAGTATATCGCCTTTGCGGACATGACGACAGTGGCCGAACGTCTGAAGGGTCACACCTCTTTGGCTCTTACGTCTCAGACTGTCGACAGAAAATGGATCCTTACGCTGATCACACCGCAGCGAAAAGACGCGGACGGCAACGTAACAGCCGTATTGGTTGCCACCCGCGACGCTACCGAGGAAAAGCGGCGGGAGCAAAAGCAGGAGGATGCCCTGCGCGATGCACTGGCGGCGGCGGAACACGCCAATAAGGCCAAGACGGTATTCCTGAACAGTATGTCGCACGATATTCGCACCCCGATGAATGCCATTATCGGGTTTACGGCCCTTGCCACGGCGCATATTGATAACATTGACCTTGTCAAAGAGTATCTGAAGAAAATCAGCGTATCGGGCCAGCATCTGCTCAGTCTGATCAATGATATTCTGGATATGAGCCGTATCGAAAGCGGCACGGTCAAACTGGACAACACAGAAGTCCACCTGCCCGATGTGCTGCACGACCTGCGCACGATCATTCAAGGCAATATCAGCGCCAAACAGCTTGACCTTTACATCGACACGCAGGATGTGCACCACGAGGATATTATCACCGATAAGCTGCGCCTGAATCAGGTTCTGCTCAACATCGTGGGCAACGCTGTCAAGTTTACACCGGCGGGCGGTACCATCAAGATCCGCGTTGAAGAAAAGCCGTCTGCCCGCAGTGGGTATGCGACCTTTGTTTTCAGCGTGAAAGATAACGGTATCGGTATGTCGAAGGACTTCCAGGCGCACGTTTTTGACTCTTTTTCACGGGAACAGACTGCGACAAGAAGCGGCATCCAGGGTACGGGCCTTGGCATGGCCATCTCGAAAAACATCGTAGATATGATGGGCGGAACCATCGCCGTCAAGAGCGAGCAGGGAAAGGGCAGCGAGTTTACGGTCACCCTGGACTGCAAGGTTTGTACGGAATCGGTGAAATATCCGCCGATTCCGGGCCTGAAAGGCGCCCGTGCACTGGTTGTGGATGATGATGCACAGACCTGCATGAGCGTATGCAAAATGCTGCGGGAAATTGAGATGGAAGCCGACTGGACGACCTCCGGCAAGGAAGCCATCCTGCGCGCGAGGGAAGCGCACAATCAAGGTGCGGAGTTCAAGGTTTACATCATTGACTGGCTGATGCCGGATATGAACGGCATTGAGACGGTGCGCAGGATCCGCAAAGTAATCGAACCCGGCACGCCGATCATCATATTGACAGCCTACGATTGGGCCGACATTGAGGACGAGGCCCGGCAGGCCGGTGTCACGGCGTTTGTTTCCAAACCGCTGTTTATGTCGGAACTGCGCGATGCGCTGACACACAAAGTGGTGTCGGGCAGGCAGCCCCTTCTGCCCAAGCACGGCGACTATACGGGCAAAAAGGTGCTGTTGGTCGAGGATAACGAATTGAACCGAGAGATTGCAACGGCCATTCTGGAGGAAGCCGGACTGAAAGTGGACGCCGTTGAGGACGGCACGGATGCCGTGGCCAGAATGAACGAGGCTGCGGAGGATGAGTATGATCTGATCCTGATGGATATTCAGATGCCCAAAATGGACGGATACACCGCCACCCGGGAGATCCGTACATTGAGCAGCAATAAAAAGGCAAACATTCCCATTGTGGCCATGACAGCCAACGCTTTTGAGGAAGACCGCCAAAAAGCATTCAAAGCAGGGATGAATGCACATATTGCAAAACCGATTGATGTGAACATCCTGATGGGAACACTGGATAAAGTTTTCAAACAGAATTCGTGATCGCGTTTAAATAGCGTACAAAGGATCTGTACGGCAAAGTAAAAAGCATATACAGCTGCGTTTATGGCGAACGGCCTCTCGGCGGTTCGCAACGCGATGCTGTATATGCTTTTTTCATGCGCAATCTGTCAGCCGCCCAGCTCCACCATGCGGCGGATGCAGCGCCCGGCTCCCTGCATGACGTCCTGCGGCAGGGTGATTTCCTCGCCGCCGCTGCCCTGCAGGCAATGGTAAATGTCCATCAGGGTGGTCAGTTTCATGTTCATGCAGGTAAGCTGCACGGCCAGCGGATAGAACCGCTTTTCCGGGCAAGCATAGGAGAGGTGCTCCACGATGCTGTTTTCCGTGCCGATGATGAACTCTTTGGCATCGGACTTTTCTGCATAAGCCATAATGCCGGTGGTAGAGCCAACATAATCAGCCTGCTCCACGACCTCGGGGCGGCATTCGGGATGAACCAGAAGCAGCGCCTCCGGGTGGGCAGCGCGGGCTTTGGCTACATCTGCTGCCGAACATACGATATGGCGCGGGCAGCCGCCGTGGTAAAAGGCAAACTGCTTTTCCGGCAGCTGCTTTGCTACATAGCCGCCCAAATTGGGATCGGGGATGAACAGAATTTTATCGTTTTCCAGCGCACTGCAAATTTTCAGCGCACTGGAGGACGTCACACAGACATCGCAGGCCGTTTTCAGCTCCGAGGTCGTATTGATGTACGCCACCACGGCGTAGCCGGGGTACTGCCTTTTCAATTCCTGCAAGGTCGGCAGATCAAGCTGCTCGGCCATAGGGCAGCCTGCCATGGGGTTGGCCAGCCAGACAGTTTTCTCTGGGCTTAAAATTTTGCAGGTCTCGGCCATGAAGCGCACACCGCACATAATGACCCCGTCAGCGTTGGTTTTGGCCGCCTGCACGCTCAACCCGTAGGAATCGCCGGTGTAATCGGCGACTTCCAGCACAGGCTGGCTCTGGTAGGCATGGGCCAGGATGCAGATATTCTTTTCCCGTTTCAGGCGCAGGATCTCCTGCTGCAGTTCATGGACAGTCATAATTATGCCTCGTTTTTTTCTTCAATGCTCCCACGGTTGCAGCGGAGCCAGAAAACCGTGCTCTTTCAGTTCGTTTTCGATCAGGCTCAGCCTGTCCGGGATGGCTGCCTCTACCAGATGATAGTGGTAGCCGTCGGTGGCGGTGGACAGCACCGTGGAGGAACTGTCCTCAAACGATTGCAGAAATTCCCGCACGTCCTGCCGGGAACGGATGTCCATCTCAGCGGTGATACGGCCATAGACCCGGTGGCTGATGCTGATATTCTTGACCTGGCCGCCACAGTCCACAATCAGGTTCAGCTCCTGCTCGGTTCGGTCAGGTGTGTGGCGCACCTTGAACTCCCGTGTGCAGCCGGCGGGCTGATCAGGCTGCTCCAGCACATAGCCGCGTGCAGTGGAAATGATCCCGGGGTGTGATGCCCGTATGACCGCCAGATCCTGCACGATGACCTGACGGCTGACGCCGTAATGGGTAGCCAGCGTGCGGGCGGCAATAGGCGCTCCGGCATGGGCAAGCTGCTGCAAAATGGCGGCGCGGCGCTCTGCGGTGGTCATATCAGGCCTCCTCCGCGGTCAGGGGGCGCAGATGCTTCATGGAAAGATCCAGAATGGGAGCCGAATGGGTCAGGGCGCCGCTGGACACATAGTCAATGCCAATGTCCCGCAGACGGGCAATGTTTTCCCGCGTGACATTGCCGGAGCACTCGGTCTTGGCGCGGCCTGCAATCAAAGTCACAGCCTTGCGCATATCCTCGTCGCTCATGTTATCCAGCATGATGATGTCCGCACCGGCTTCCACGGCCTCTTTGACCTGTTCCAGCGTTTCAACCTCCACCTCGATCTTGCGGACGAAAGACGCATACTGCCGAGCCATCTTGACGGCCTTCGCCACGCCGCCGGCAGCGCCGATGTGGTTATCCTTCAGCAGAACGCCGTCGGACAAGCCGGTGCGGTGGTTGCTGCCGCCGCCAACGCGGACAGCGTACTTTTCAAAAATGCGGTTGTTGGGGCTGGTCTTACGGGTGTCCAGCAGGGTGATGCCGGTGCCCTCCAGCAGGGCAGACAGCTGATGGGTATAGGTGGCAATGCCGCTCATTCGCTGCAGGTAGTTCAGCGCAACGCGCTCACCGGAAAGCAGGGCGCGTATATCGCCCGTAACAACGGCCAGCTTCTGACCGGGCTGTACGGTATCGCCGTCCCGGCAGAAGAATTCCACCTTGGCGCCGGGGTCCAGCAGCGTAAAGACGCGAGCATAGACTGCCAGACCGGCAACAATGCCGTCCTCCTTGGCAATCAGATCCACGGTGCCGGGGCAGGCGTGGGGCATGACGGCGTTTGTGGAAACGTCCTCCTCCGGAATATCCTCCCGCAGCGCTTGCAGCAGCAGCGGGTCTATATGCAGCAGCTGGGTGATCTCATTCATGGTTTTTACTCCTCTCAATAGCGGTCAGGACCTCCTGCCGATACGCGGCAAACAGCGGTTCCTGTTCACGGTATGGGGCCAAATCGGGCTTATCGCCTGTAAAGACAGGCGGTTCTCCGTATAGTATATCATCTGCCGCGCGTTGTGCAAAGACCAAAGATTCCAGCAGGGAATTGCTGGCCAGCCGATTGCGTCCATGCACACCGTTGCAGCAGGTCTCGCCGCAGGCATACAGCCGGGGCAGTGCTGTGCGGCTGCTCAGGTCCGCCGTGATGCCGCCCATAAAATAATGCTGGGCCGGTACAACGGGGATCGGTTCATGGATGGGGTCGTACCCCTCCTCCTCGCAGCGCTCCAGAATGTTGGGGAAATGCTCACGGATAGCCGCCTCACCGATGGGGCGCATATCCTCCCACACATGGTCGGTACCGTCCTTTTCCATCTGTGCGCGGATCGCTGCGCTCACCACGTCGCGGGGCTGCAATTCGTTGGTAAAGCGGTTCCCGTTTTTATCCAGCAGCAGCGCACCCTCCCCGCGAACCGATTCCGAAATCAGAAAGCGACGGCCTTTTTGGTGGCTGTACAAAGTCGTGGGGTGGATCTGGATATAGTCCAGGTGCTCACAGGCAACACCGTGGCGCAGGGCCATGGCGATGGCATCCCCCGTGATGTGGGGGAAGTTGGTGGAGTTTTTATACAATCCGCCGATGCCGCCGCAGGCCAGCACCACCGCCCCTGCCCCGATGGCTCGCGGTTCGCCGTCCGGGCCGGCAGCAATGACGCCGCCGCAGGCCGAGGCGTCGGCGAAGAAATCCAGCAGAGTCGTATGCTCGCGCAGTTCGATGTTCTCGCAGCGCAGGACCTCGTTCAGCAGGGTCTGGGTGATCTCGTGGCCGGTAATATCCTCATGGAACAGAATGCGCGGGCGGGAGTGCGCTCCCTCCCGGGTAAAGCGCAGAGCCCCGTGGTCATCCCGCGCAAAGCGGACGCCGCGGCGCACCAGATCCCGGATGATCGAGTTGGAGGAACGAATCATCAGGTCTACTGTGGCGGGGTTGTTCTCGTAATGGCCCGCCCGCATCGTATCATCAAAAAAGGAGCGGTAGTCTGCCTCGCCATGCTGCATACAAATGCCGCCCTGCGCAAGGAAGGAGTCGCTCTCGTCCGCTTTCTGCTTTGTAAGCAGAAGAATGCGGTACCGCGCAGGCAGATTCAGGGCGCAGTAAAGGCCCGCAGCGCCGGTGCCGACGATGACTACGTCAAAATAGTCATCCATATTAGCCATTTTCATGTGGTTTCCTCGGTTTCTTCTGTAATTCCAACTTTGACAGTATAGCACCGTTCATTACACGTGTCAAGACACATGTAATGATATATAGTGTCCCCCATGCGCAACAAACTTCGGCATAAAAAACAACAGGAACACTGCTATACATTGCAATGTTCCTGTTGTTTTTATTAGGGCAATACCGCATAATTCTAAGTACCGATACGGCGAGCGAGGTGCGGCAGCTGCTAAGCCAAAATGCTCGATAATACACAAAGTATTATCGAGCATTTTGGCAACGCAGATGCCGTGCCGCACACCGAGCCGCAGCGAGGCGCTTCGGAGCGCAACCGCCGCTTGCGGCGGCTCTTGGCGCGGAGATCCGCCGGAGCGGTGCGTAAGCCCTTAGGCGGGAATTGTGCGGTATTGCCCTAAGGAGGGTACACGGATGTTTCGTATTTTGATTGCCGAGGATGATCCCAGCACAGCGCGTCTGCTTGGCGCCATCGTAAAGCGAGCGGGCTATGAGCCGCTGATTGCTGCCGACGGTGTGCAGGCACTGGAAATGCTCGACCACAACCAGATAGACCTGCTGCTCTGCGATGTGATGATGCCCCGGATGGACGGCTTTGCGCTGACAAAGGCTATCCGCGAAAGCGGCAGCATGCTGCCCATTTTGATGCTGACGGCCAAGGATATGCCGCAGGACAAGCACACGGGCTTTATCGTTGGCACTGATGATTATATGACAAAACCGCCGGACCGGCAGGAGCTTGTGCTGCGCATCAAGGCGTTGCTGCGCCGCGCCCGCATCGTGGATGAACACAAAATCACGATAGGGGATGTCGAGCTGGACTACGACACCCATACCGTGCGGCGCGGCCACGATGCACAGGTGCTGCCGCCCAAGGAGTTCAACCTCCTATACAAGCTGCTGGCTTATCCGGAAAGGACCTTTACCCGGCTGGAGCTGCTGGATGAGATCTGGGGTATGGACAGCGAAAGCGACGATAAAACGGTAAATGTTCACATCAATCGGCTGCGCACCCGCTTTTACGATTGGCCGGAGTTTGAAATACAGACCATTCGCGGCATCGGTTACCGTGCTATAAAGAAGGTGTGATATGGCGCAATTTGTAAATAAGCTGCGCGACTGCATGCGCACCGTAAATTTGACAATGCTGCTGGTGCTGAACCTGTTTTTCATCGTTACACTGAATCTGACCGTTGTGACGGTGCTGGTGGTATCGGAGGCTGACCACGGCTTTTTTATCCAAGACGGCAGCGTCAGCATCGGCGGTGCGCTGGTTATTTTGTATGCCAGCTGTATTTTGATGGCCGTCAGCCTTGTGGTTGCGATTCGCCTTGTGTTAATAAAGCCTATCAAAAACATCATACAGGCGATGAACCGGCTGGCGGCGGGTGACTTCACCGTGCGCCTGCAGCCCGCCGCCCACGGGTATGAGCCCACCGAGATCCGGGAGTTCAAAGCAGCCTTCAACAAAGCGGCGGAGGAGCTTTCCGGCACCGAGCTGCTGCGCAAGGATTTTGTGAATAACTTTTCCCATGAGTTCAAGACGCCCATCGTCAGCATCAGCGGCTTTGCCGACCTGCTGCTGGACGAGGATGTCACCCCAGAGGAGCAGCGCGAGTATCTGCAAATCATCCGCGATGAGAGCAGGCGGCTGGCACAGCTTTCCGGCAGTGTGCTGCTCTTGAATCGTATCGAGGCACAGACCATTCTGACCGACTGCACAGACTTTTCGCTGGATGAGCAGCTGCGCCAGTGCATCCTTGTGACCCGGCAAAAGTGGCGCGATAAGCCGCTGCAGTTTGAGGCCGCGCTGGCCTCCTGCACCTACCACGGCAGCGAAGCGCTGGTAAAGGAGATCTGGCTGAATCTGCTGGATAATGCTGCCAAGTTCAGCCCGGAGAACGGAACCATAAGCGTAACACTGCACTGTGAGCAGGGCAGACCGGTTGTGGCTGTCACGGACCATGGCTGCGGTATGGACGCCGAGACCTGCCGCCATATCTTTGAGCAGTTCTATCAGGGGGACACCAGCCACCGGACGCAGGGCAACGGCTTGGGCCTTGCCATGGCACAAAAAATAGCCGCCCTGCACGGCGGCGCTGTCACTGTGGACAGCCGCCCCGGCAGCGGCAGCTGCTTTACAGTAGTTTTGCAGTGAATATTGTTTAATGCCTGTTCAGATCAGCCCGCAGGATCACAGCACAATCCCGCCAAAAAAGCGCCGTCCCTTGCCAAAAGGGACAGCGCACGGTCTGGGCTGCACAGCAGCCCAACATATTTATTATACCATTTTTTGCCCGGAGCGGCAAGCTTGAAACTGCACAAATCTTTCGCTGCATCGTTGGCATATCTGCGAATAGACGAATCCCTGGGGCTGTGGTATAGTATAATCACAGAAAGAAAACAGCCGGAGATAAGGAGCAGACAACTCCAAGAGAAGCTGATCTTCCAAGGAGAAATGTCATAAGAAATCTCCAAAGAAAGCAAGACACCGGCGGTATTTCGTAAGGAAGGAGGCTCAAGTCCAATGGCAAACTTTAAAGATCCTATTCATCACCGGCGGGCCTGGGCCTGCTGAATGAAAAAGCGCCGCATCCGAAGCCGCAGGTCATAACCTGTACAAAGAATATTGAACAAGATGTCAGGCAGCTTACTTTTAAACAGCAGACTCAGGGGCCGTCATCAAAGACCCCCGTGCAGCATATAGATCAGGATGAAAGAAGGCTGGTTATCATGACTGGTTCCACGCCACCCAACAGGGGGTATCTGAAATCTACCTGATCCATAAGGAGAAACTCCAATGTACTAAGTGTCAGAGGTTGATCCTCAATCTCAAAGCCTGAAATTCTGCAAAGGGAATGATTTCCCATGAAAATAGGAACCAACTCCGGAAAATAACGAATAAAGGTTATGAGGCTATGACTCCAATCATTTAGGTACTGCCGGGGCGAACGAAAAGTTCGCCCCGGTTTTGTTTGTGTCACGGTCTCCGGCTCATGTAGGGCAAGCTCAAGCGCCTCAAGGCAAACGGACTTGCATTTCCTACCGGATTTTGTTACTATTATTATATTTTCGATTATTAACAGGATTAAAGGAGGTAAAACTGCATGAGCGTAAAAACAGTTTCATCACAGGCTGATGCTGCCAACCCGCTTGGATATGAAAAAGAAGGCAAGCTGCTTGTCGGCTTTGCCATTCCCTGCATTATCTCGATGCTGGTGACGTCGCTGTACAACATTGTTGACCAGATCTTTATCGGGCAGGGTGTGGGTCTGCTGGGCAATGCTGCCACCAACATTGCGTTTCCTCTCTCGATTGCCTGCACAGCCATTGCGCTGCTGCTCGGTATCGGCAGTGCGACGAATTTCAGTCTCCAGCTGGGTGCAGGCAATGAAAAGCGTTCTGCTGAATATGCAGGCAACGGCCTGTGCCTGATGGCGCTGTTCGGCACTGTGCTGATGGCGGTCACGCTGCTTTTTCTGACGCCGATGCTGAAATTCTTCGGCGCTACGCCGGATGTTTTGCCCTACGCAGAGGCCTACACTCGCATCACAGCGCTGGGGTTTCCGTTCCTCATTATGAATACCGGCATGAGCAAGTTGATCCTGGCAGACGGCAGCCCGCGCTATTCCATGATGTCGATGCTCATCGGCGCACTTATCAATACGGCCCTTGATCCGCTGTTCATCTTCGGGCTGGATATGGGTATGACCGGCGCTGCACTTGCCACGATTCTCGGGCAGATCGCCTCGTTCTGCATCAGCATACGGTATCTCTTCCATTTTAAATCTGTACCCTTCTCACGAGGCTGCTTTACGATTGACGGTTACAGAACACGCAAGATCTTCAGCTACGGTGCATCTGCCTGCTTCAACCAGATCGCTATGGCGGTTGTCCAGATCGTTTTGAACAACACCCTTGCACACTACGGTGCACTGTCTATCTACGGCAGCGATATTCCTCTGGCCTGCGCGGGCATCATCTCAAAGGTCAACATGATCTTTATGTCCTTTGTCATCGGCATTTCGCAGGGTGTGCAGCCGATCATCGGCTTCAATTACGGTGCCGCGCTCTACCGCCGCGTCAAAAAGAGCTATCTGCTGGCGCTGGCTGTGGCTACCGGGCTTTCTCTGGCAGCGTTTGCCTGCTTCCAGCTTTTCCCGCGGCAGATCATCAGTATTTTCGGCACTGGCAGCGAGATGTACTACCAGTTTTCGGAGCGGTACTTCCGCATTTATATGTTCCTGACGCTGATCAACGGCATCCAGCCGGTCACCTCCAACTTCTTCAACTCGATTGGCAAGGCGCGCCTCGGCGTATTCATGTCCCTGACACGCCAGATTTTGTTCCTGCTGCCGCTCATCGTCATCTTCCCGCTCTTTATGGGCATTGACGGCGTCATGTACGCAGGCCCCATTGCGGACGGCGCTGCCGCCATTGTCTGCGGTCTTTTCACCGTGCGTGAGCTGCGGGAGCTGACCCGCCTGCAACAAAAAACTGAAAAAACGAACTGAGGCACCTGCAAAGCGCCCCCGCATCACTGTGCGGGGGCGTTTTTCTGTCCCGTTACGGCTTTAGCGTATGGGCGATATGACGAAAAAATCTGTGCCCGATTGGCAAAAAGGTAGAAAGTGCAGGAAACCGCTTGAATCGAACCGGTTTCCGCACTACAATGGAAACTGGAAAGCTAAATCGGGTTTCCGCAGGAGGCAAGTGATGGACGAACACAACGAGCTGCGCACAAGACTGCGCGCAGTCGGAATGGAGCTGTTCCGCAGGGACGGGCTGCGCTTTACGATGCAGCAGGCCGCTGCGATGATGCACATCAGCAAAAAGACGATCTACGCGGTCTACCCCTCCAAGGAGGCGCTGCTGCTGGATATGGTGGACGATGCGTTTACAAGGATCCACGCCCGCAAGCAGCGCATCCTTGACGGCCCCGGCACCCTGGCTGAAAAGCTGCGGGCGGTCATTATCGCCCTGCCGAAGGAGTACACCGCGCTGGATCTGCAGCAGATGGATCTTTTGGATGAAAAATATCCCAGAGTCGCAGCGCGCGTGCGGGAGCATCTGGAAACCGGCTGGGAGCCTACCTTGGCACTGCTGGAGCAGGCGATGGGGGAGGGCGTTATCCGTCGGGTATCCCTGCCGGTTCTGCAGCGGATGATCTCCGCTTCCATTGAGGATTTTCTTGCAGACCGCACGCTCGATGCGCAGGGCATATCCTACACGGATGCCCTGGATGAGATGATTTCCATTTTACTGGAGGGGTTATTGGTACGATGAGATACAGTCTTTGCAATCACTGGGAATTTACAGAGCAATGGAGCGATGCCTTCTGTCAGGGTGAACCTGTTGGCTGTCGTCCGGTGCGTCTGCCCCATACCTGCCGGGAGCTGCCGCTCCACTACGCAGACCCCTCTGACTATGAGATGGTCTGCGGTTACCGCCGCACACTGACCGTTCCCGATGCGCCCCGGGTATTCCTGCGCTTTGACGGGGCCGCCCACCAGGCGGAGATCTACCTGAACGGCCAGTTGGCCGGGCAGCATCAGGGCGGCTACACCGGCTTCACCATCGAAATTACCGACTTTGTGCACCGCGGCACAGAAAATCTGCTGGCCGTGCGGCTGGATACGCGCGAGGATCCCAGCCTGCCGCCCTTCGGCTTTGTCATCGACTACCTGACCTACGGCGGTCTATACCGGGAGGTCTGGCTTGAAACCTCGCCGCAGAGCCGTATGAGCGATCTTTTCGTGTACACACCGACGCTGACCGAGGCTGCCGTACAGCTGACCGTAGAAGCACCGGAAAAGGCCGCTGCGCTGCGCGTCCGGCTCTGCAGCAGTGCGGGCAAGACACTGGTGAGCCGCCAACTGCCCCCGGCAGAATCGGCGGAATGCCGCCTTACGCTGCCTGATGCCGCACCGTGGGACACCGAGCATCCGAATCTCTACCGCTGCATAGCGGAGCTGCTCGATACCGATGGGCAGGTACTGCACAGCCGGGAAACCTCCTTCGGTTTCCGGACGGCTGTGTTCCGGGCGGACGGCTTTTATCTAAACGGGAAAAAGACCTTTCTGCGCGGGCTGAACCGCCACCAAAGCTACCCCTACATTGGCTACGCCGCGCCGGAAAGCCTGCAGCGGCAGGACGCCCGCATCCTGAAAAACGAGCTGCACTGTAATGCGGTGCGCACGAGCCATTACCCGCAAAGCCAGTATTTCCTTGATGAATGTGACCGGCTGGGCCTGCTTGTATTTACCGAGCTGCCCGGCTGGCAGCACATCGGCGATGGGGCATGGAAGGAACGCGCCTGCGCCATGCTGAGGGAGATGCTGCTGCAAAACCGCAATCACCCCAGCATCATACTGTGGGGTGTGCGCATCAACGAGAGCGTGGACGATGACGAATTCTATACGCGCACCAACCAAATCGCCCACGCACTGGACCCGAGCCGGGCGACCTCTGGCGTGCGGTATCTGGAAAAGAGCCATCTCCTGGAAGATGTTTACGCCTACAACGATTTCTCCCACAACGGCTCAAACGCCGGGGCCAAGCGGAAAAAGGATGTAACGCCTGATTTGAGCAAGGCTCTGCTGATCTCAGAATGCAACGGCCACATGTACCCCACCAAGTCCTGTGACGATGCCCCGCACCGGCAGGAGCATGCCCTGCGCCATGCGCGGGTGTTGGACGCCGCCTACGCAGATGGAGAGCATGCGGGCTGCTTTGGCTGGTGTATGTTTGATTATGCCACCCACAAGGATTTCGGCTCCGGGGACCGCATCTGCTATCACGGCGTGCTGGACAGCTTCCGCAATCCCAAGCTGGCGGCGTCCGTCTACGCATCGCAGGGCGGGGAGGAGCCGGTGCTGACGGTCAGCTCCGCGATGGACATCGGTGACTATCCTGCCGGGCAAATCGGCACGGTCTATGTGTTTACCAACGCCGAGCAGGTGGATCTTTACAAAAACGATGTGTTTGTGACGACCCTGCACAAAAGCGACTGGACGGCGCTGCCGCACCCGCCGCTGGCCGTGGATGACACAATCGGTGCCCTGCTTGAAACGCAGGAGCATTTTGACAAGGCCAAGGCCGATACGCTGCGCGACTGTCTGCTTGCAGCCGGGCGCTACGGCTTGGCCGGGCTGCCGCTGCGCTACAAGCTGAAGCTGGCGTGGTGCATGGTGCGCTATGAGATGAGCTTTGCGGACGGTGTGGCGCTGTACGGCAAGTATGTCGGCAACTGGGGCGGCGCGGCTACGCGTTGGCGGTTCGATGCCAAAAACGGGGATACCGTAGTAAAGAGCATCACGCTCTGCCCCAGCCACCGGCTGCATCTTGAGGTAACGCCCTCCGCCACCGTCCTGCAGGAGGGTGACACCTACGATATGGCCGGAGTTCGGGTGCGGATCCTTGATGAAAACGGCAGCCCCGCCGTCTATGCACAGCTGCCGCTGACCTTTGCCGTGACCGGTGCCGCCGCGCTGGTCGGCCCTGCGGCGGCAACCGCCGAGGGCGGCATGGGCGGGACTTATCTGCGCACAGTCGGGCAGACAGGTACAGCCGCGATGACCGTCTCGGCCCCGCAGTGTGCGCCTGTCACCGTAGAATTTACCGTCACAAAGAAGGAGTGTGCAGTATGGAACTGACAACAAAGCAAAAAGCCGCCTTCGGCATCGGCGCAGTGGGCAAGGATATGGTCTACGCGCTGTCTGCCTCCTATGTCATGTACTATTATCAGGATGTGCTGGGCCTGCCGGCCACCTTTGTCGGTCTGATCCTGATGATCGCGCGTGTGTTTGACGCCTTCAACGATCCCTTTATGGGTGTGCTGGTGGCCAAGACCCGCACCCGCTGGGGACGGTTCCGTCCGTGGATCCTCAGCGGCACCGTCCTGAATGCGGTGGTTCTCTACGCGCTGTTTGCCGCGCCGGTGCTGGAGGGTGCCGCCATGATGGTCTACTTCAGCGTCATCTACATCCTGTGGGGCGTCACCTACACGATGATGGACATTCCTTACTGGTCGATGATCCCCGCCGTGACCCGCACCTCGGCCGACCGCGAAAACCTGTCGGTCGTGGGCCGCACCTGTGCGGGCGTCGGCTCGGCGCTCATTGCGATGTTTACCATGCTGCTGGTTGGTGCTTTGGGCGGCGACAGTGAGCGCACCGGCTTCCGCTGGGTAGCACTGCTCGTGGCTGTCATCTTTGTGGTTGCCGAGGCGATCTGCTGCGCCAGCGTCAAGGAGACCGGCAGCGCCGAGATAAAGACCGCCACCGTCGGCGAGATGTTCAAGGCGCTGTTCTCCAACGATCAGGCGCTTGTGGTCGTAGGCAGCATCGTTTTGATCAACTCGGCGCTGTATCTGACCTCCAACTTTATCATCTATTTCTTCAAGTACGATTTCGGCGGCACAGGCTGGAAGGCCAGCTACACGCTGTTCTCAACCATCGGCGGTGCGGCACAGATCCTCGGCATGATGGTCCTCTATCCGGTGCTGCGCAAAAAGCTCAGCAACACTGCCGTATTTACGGTAAGTCTGGGGCTGGCGCTGGGCGGCTATGCTGTGCTGCTCCTGCTCTGCCTGACGGGCTTTTCCGGCAGTCTGGCACTGCTCTGCGTGCCGGGCGTGGTGGTGTTTGCCTGCAACGGCATGCTCAGCGTACTGACAACACTTTTCCTCTCCAACAGTGTAGACTACGGCCAGCTCAAGACCGGGCGCCGTGAGGAAAGCGTTATCTTCTCGATGCAGACCTTTGTTGTAAAGGCTGCGTCCGGCGTGGCGGTTTTTCTGACCGGCATCGGCCTGGATCTGATCGGGCTGGCCGGCAATACCGAGGAGACAGGCCCCGTTGCTGCCCAGAGCGCCGGTACACTGCTCGGGCTGCGGCTCATGATGACCGTTCTGCCCATGGCCGTCCTTGCGGCGGCGCTTGTACTGTTCCGTCGCAGGTTCACCCTGACGGATGACCGCGCAGCCGAAATCAGTGCTGCGCTTCACAGGGAGGAAACTCAAAATGGCTGAGATGCAGTGGTATGCCGCAACAGACAGCGGCCGGTTTGACGGCACGGCAGCCATCGCCCCGCACAGCGGTGCCGTCTGCCTGAGGGCAGAGCTGCCCGCCGGAGTGCTGCAAAATGCGGTTGCTGCGCTTCCGTGGACGATGGCGTGCGAAGAAAAGATCTTCATGAACGGCTACCAAACCTGGACCGCCTGCCCGGAGCTGGGCAAATGGGACCGGCAGCACGGTGTTGAGCGTGTCCCGAAATTTCTTTTGGAGAAATACAGCTTTGACCGTTACGGCGATTATCATTTTGTTCCCTACAGCGGCAAGAGGGGACAGAGCCACGGCTTCTCCTACTGCTATTTCCGGCGCGGAAAGACCTACCGCCTTTTGGCCAGCCTGGACGAGGCACCGGGCTATACGATTTTTTCCTATGACAGCCGCGCCGCACAGCTGCGCATTGAGCGCGACTGCGCCGGGGTACAGCATACCGGCGGCAGCTTTCCTGCGTTCTCCCTCTTTTTTGCCGAGGGCACCGAGGACGAGGTATTTGACGCATGGTTTGCGGCGCTGGGCTGCCGCCCCCGCACCACGCGCAGGCTGGCCGGGTATTCCAGCTGGTATAACCGCTACCAGAACATTGACGAGGCCTCGATCCAGGAAGACCTCAACGGCTGCAAAACGCTTTTCCGCGCAGGGGATCTCTTTCAGATCGACGATGGATGGGAGCGCAAGGTAGGAGACTGGCTGGAGCCTGACCCTGCCAAATTCCCCAACGGGCTGCGCCCGCTGGCAGATGCAGCGCATGAAAGCGGCTTTCTGGCAGGACTGTGGCTGGCACCGTTCGTCTGCGAAAAGGAATCCCTGCTCTGCAAAGATCACCCGGACTGGCTGCTGCAGGCGGACGGCCAGCCATGGTGCTGCGGCAGCAACTGGAGCAGCTTTTATGCGCTGGACATCGACCACCCGGAGGTACAGGCCTACCTCAAGCAGGTCTTTGACCGCGTCCTGCAGGATTGGGGCTTTGACCTTGTCAAGCTGGACTTTCTCTACGGCGCAGCACCGTTCGGCAACGCCCGGGAATCCCGCGCAGGACGGATGCAGCGCGCCATGGCACTGCTGCGCTCATGGTGCGGCGACAAGCTGATTCTCGGCTGCGGTGTGCCGGTCATGCCTGCCTTTGGCATCGTTGACTACTGCCGCATTGGGTGTGATGTAGGGCTGGACTGGGACGATGTGTGGTATATGCGGTTTTTCCATCGCGAGCGGGTCTCCACAAAGCAGTCCATCGGCAACACGATTTTCCGCCGCCAGCTCAACGGGCGTGCTTACGGCAGCGACCCCGATGTATTCTTCCTGCGCGAGGAAAACTGCAAGCTGACCCTACAGCAAAAGCAGACCCTGGCCCGGGTCAATGCGCTGTTCAGCGGCATCCTGCTCACCTCCGATATGCCCAGTCGCTATACGGATGAGATGCGCCGCCAATACAACGCCCTGCGGGAATTGACCGATCACGCCGAAAATTGCACCGTGGATGCAGACGACGGTCTGACCGTACACTACACTTTGCACGGCAAGCAGCAGGCGATCAAGGTTTTTTGACCGTTCAGCCTTCTTCAAAAACACACAAAATTTTTGCTGCGGCGGCTGATGGAATTGCAATCACAGGGTGGGGGATGGTATAATGTATAAATAGGGCGGTATGCCTTTCCGCCTTGGCGGTATATGTTATATTGTAATAGGTTTTATCTGAGGAGTTGTGGAATGAAGAAAAACGATCTTTCCCCCGAAGCCTTCCGCTTTGAAGGCAAGATGTCCCTGAAGCAGGCACTGCCGCTGGGCATGCAACATGTGTTGGCGATGTTTGTCGGCAACCTTACGCCGCTGCTTATCATCACGGGCGCCTGCGGCCTGGCCGGCGGCGAATTTGCCGACCTGCGCGTTACGCTGCTGCAGAATGCCATGCTTGTGGCGGGCATTGTCACACTGGTTCAGCTGTATTCCATCGGCCCCATCGGCGGCAAGGTGCCTATCATCATGGGCACCTCCTCCGGCTTCATCGGGGTATTCAGCTCGGTCGCAGCCTCGATGGGCGGCGGCGTACTGGCCTACGGCGCAATCATGGGCGCGTCCCTGATCGGCGGTCTGTTTGAGACCGTGCTGGGCTTCTTTCTGAAGCCGCTGCGCAAGCTGTTGCCCTCTGTCGTTACCGGCACGGTGGTGCTTTCCATCGGTCTGAGCTTGATTTCGGTCGGTGTAAACTCCTTCGGCGGCGGCAACACCGCGCAGGATTTCGGCTCGGTCGAAAACCTGCTGCTCGCCATCTTTGTGCTGGTCGTCATCCTGATCTGCAAGCACTCCGGCAGCACCTTTTTGAATTCCTCCTCGATTTTGGTGGGCATCATCTGCGGCTACATTGCAGCGTTTCTCATGGGTCTTATTCTGCCCACCACGGCGCTGAACGCCGAGGGCGTTGCCTACACCAAGGCATGGGTGCTGAACTGGAATAAGGTGGCCGAGGCCAAATGGTTTGCATTGCCCGAGCTGATGCCGGTCAAGCCGGTGTTTGATATGCGCGCAATTGCACCGGTCATGATTATGTTCATCGTCACGGCGGTCGAAACCGTGGGTGATATTTCCGGCGTTATCATGGGCGGCATGGACCGCGAGGCCACCGACACCGAGCTGTCCGGCGGCGTCATCTGCGATGGTATCGGCTCCAGCTTTGCCGCACTGTTCGGCGTACTGCCCAACACCTCCTTCAGCCAGAATGTCGGCCTTGTCAGCATGACCAAGGTCGTCAACCGCTTTGCGCTGGCCACCGGCGGCATCTTCCTGATTCTCTGCGGTCTGGTGCCCAAGCTGGGCGCGCTCGTCTCGATCATGCCGCAGTCGGTGCTGGGCGGCGCAGCTGTCATGATGTTCTCTTCGATCGTGGTGAGCGGTATTCAGCTCATCACCCGCGAGCCGCTGACCCCGCGCAGCCTGAGCATCGTCTCTGTAGCGCTCGGTCTTGGCTATGGCATCGGTGCCAACAACGGCATCCTTGCACACGCACCGCAGATGCTCTCTCTGGTATTCGGCGGCTCCGGCATTGTGCCCGCCGCACTCGTTGCCATCCTCTTGAATCTGGCCATTCCCAAGGACGAAAACGGTTAAAGTAAGCATCCCTATAGCGGGCAGTGTAAAACGCACTGCCCGCTATAGATTTTTTGTTGAAATTCAAACGCACAAAAGCACCTTTAGCACCCTATTGACATTTGGGTGCCAGACTGCTATTATATGACCGAAATATCGTAGAATCGTTGCTGGTGCGCCGTTTTGGCTGCAGGCAGCTTTTTTACGATCCAACGGTTAGATTATTCTAACGTGCATATACAAGCTTCCATGCTGCCGCCGGGCAGCTTTTCAAATAAGCAGCAGTTAGTTGATGCAAACCAAGGAGCTGAGCATTACGAAAAAGAATTTTTGGGACAGAAATGCAGCACGGTATGACCGCTTTATGCGTAAGAATGCAATAGCCTATGATCAATTATATGCGCTGCTTCGCCCTGCTGTGTGGCACAAAACCGTTTTGGAGGTAGCCACCGGCACAGGGCAGGTGGCAAAGCATCTCCTGTGTTCTGCCGACCACATTGAGGCTACCGACGTCTCCGCAGCGATGATTGCGCAGGCAAAGCGGGGCAATTTTTCCTCCAAGCTGTATTTTTCCGTGCAGGACATGTTCCATCTGCCTTATGCTGACCAGTCCTTTGATGTTGTCATTGTCTCCAATGCACTGCACATTGTGCCGCACCCCGAGAAAGCCCTTATCGAGTTTCGCCGTGTGCTTAAAAACGATGGCACGCTGATTGCTCCTACCTTTACCCATGCAGAGAATTCCCCTTGGGGAAATCTTCAGGCCCTTGCGCTGAAAATTGCAGGCTTTCCGCTGCACAGCAGATGGACGAGTGCTGCGTATCTGGCATTTTTGCAGCAAAACGGCTGGACCGTTTGCAAAAGTGTTGTTTTGCAGAATTCCATTCCACTTACCTACGCAGAGTGTAAAAAAGTTGAAAGGAGATAAACGATGTCATTTTTTGAAAATACAAGAGACCCCAAAGGCTTCGGCGGCAGGCTGATGGTCACCATGATGAACCTTGCCCACACCCCCGTGGCGCTGTGGGGGCTTCACTTTCTGCATCTTGCGCCGGACGCAAAGGTGCTGGACTGCGGCTGCGGCGGCGGAGCGAATATCAAACGGCTGCTGAAAAGGTGTCCGCGCGGCATCGTAAAGGGCGTGGATTACTCCGCTGTCAGCGTCGAAAAATCCCGCCGTCTCAATGCAGAGGCGATTCAAAGGAATCACTGTGTCATCTGGCAGGGCAGCGTGCAGCGCATCATTTTTGCCAGCGATTGGTTCGATGCAGTCACAGCGTTTGAAACCGTCTATTTCTGGCCGGACCTTGCAAAATGCTTCCGGGAGGTTTGGCGGGTTTTGAAGCCGGGCGGCACCTTCCTCATCTGCAATGAAGTCAACGGCGACACGGACAAAGACAAAAAATGGACAGAAATCATTGATGGCATGACCATCTACAAGGATACTGAGCTGAAAGCATATCTTGAGCAAGCGGGCTTTTGTGACATTGCGGTACACAAAAGCAAAACAGGCTGGCTGTGTTTGACCGCCGTAAAGCGAAGTGACTGTGGCTGCGGGAGGCAGGAGAATGAAGGTTTATGAATTTGGGGCGGATACCGCTCCGGTCATTTTGCTGCTGCCCGGCACCTGCTGCCACTGGAAAAGCAACTTTGGCCAAGTGATCCCTCTGTTGCAGCGGGATTTTCGCGTACTTTGCGTCAGCTATGATGGCTTTGACGAAACAGAAAGTACCGAATTTCCGACAATGCTTGCAGAAACCGAAAAAATCGAAGCCTACATTCTGAAAAACTGCGGCGGGCATATACGGGCCGCCTACGGCTGCTCTCTGGGCGGCTCTTTCGTGGGACTGCTGGCAGCACGGAAAAGCATACATATGGACTACGGTATTCTGGGCAGCTCCGACCTTGACCAATGCTCCAAGCTCGCGGCCAAATTACAAACGAATCTTCTCCTGCCGCTGATTTATCCGCTGATTCGGGACGGGCAGTTCAAAAGTTGCTTTCTGCAGAAGCGATTAGAAAAGCTCTCCGCGGAGAAGGGGGACTATGTCCGCGCTTTTATGGCGATGTTCGGTGCTGCACGCCCCTATGTGACGATGCAAAGCTGTAAAAACCAATTTTATTCCGACCTCATCACGCCCTTGCCGGAGGGAATTGATGTTCCCGGTACGGAGATTCATATTTTCTACGCGCTGAAAATGGGAGCGAAGTATCGCGCGCGTTATCAGCAGCATTTTGCGCACCCCGTAATTCATGAGCAGGATCTGCAGCATGAGGAGCTGCTGGCCTGTTACCCTTACAAATGGGCACAGCTTGTCAAAAGCATCATTGAACAGGGGGTATAAAGTACCTGCGTTTTTGTGTATATACCATAAAAGGAGGCGACTTCATTGACGGAAACTTTTTGGGGGATTCTGATCCCCTTTTTGGGTACATCGCTGGGCGCAGCATGCGTATTTTTTATGCGGCGCGCTCTGGGAGATCTGGTGCAGCGCTCACTTGCAGGCTTTGCCGCCGGTGTGATGGTGGCGGCATCGGTCTGGAGCCTGCTGATCCCGGCAATCGAACAGTCGGAGGGGTTGGGGCGGTTTGCCTTTTTCCCGGCGTTTGCCGGATTTTGGTTCGGCGTGCTGTTTTTGCTTGCCCTGGATCATCTGATACCCCACCTGCATGTCGGCAGTGAGGAGGCTGAGGGGCCAAAAAGCAGGCTGGGCCGCACTACAATGATGGTGCTGGCAGTGACCCTGCACAACATCCCGGAGGGCATGGCAGTCGGTGTGATGTACGCCGGCTTTCTCGCAGGCAGCGCGCAGATCACCGCGGCGAGCGCGCTGGCCCTGTCCCTCGGCATAGCCATCCAGAATTTCCCGGAGGGTGCCATCATCTCGATGCCCCTGCGCGCCGAAGGGGAGAGCAAAGGCAGGGCCTTTGCAGGCGGTGTACTTTCGGGCGTGGTTGAGCCAATCGGCGCAGTGGTGACGATTTTGGCCGCGCAGCTTGTGATACCGGCATTGCCTTATCTTTTGAGCTTTGCTGCGGGCGCGATGCTCTATGTCGTGGTGGAAGAGCTGATTCCCGAAATGTCACAGGGACGGCACTCTAACCTTGGCACAGTATTCTTTGCTGCCGGTTTCAGTGTGATGATGGTGCTGGATGTGGCACTGGGATAACAGGAGCCTTACAACGCAGAAAATGCAAACAGCTTCACCCGGCTTGACACAAAATCAGTCAGAAAAGGTCCAGCATAGTATCCAGATACAACTCCTCGCGGACAGCCAGCTGATATTCCGGCCTGGTCAGGTAGTGAAGCAAAAATTCAAGGATCAGCGCACTGCCAAGGCCGCGCCCCTCGATCTTGAATTGGGTGAAGCCCTTCGGCAGGTAGGTATCCCGGATGGCCTTGATGCCGATAAAGCCGGGGTTCGCCATCGCCCGGGAGAAACGATACCCGTCCGCTGCGCCGGGGGCGCTGCAGTAATGCTCCGGGCCGGGCAGACCCAGATTTTTGCGGCTGACGGCCTCATAGCAGGCTCTGCGTTCCGTGCATCCGAACCAGCAGCACTCATTGCAGAGGAACTCCACCTTGTCCTTCTGGGACTGGGGCAGCGCTGCAAGTCGGTCAAATGCTCGGTTCAGCCGGAAATCCGGCACGACATAGCGAAACTCGGGCCGTGCCAGCTCCCGCTGCAAATCGTTGAAGTCTGTCAGCACTTTTGTGGTTGAGGATACAAGATACAGCGATGGATAGTTCTTTTTCAGGTACTGCGTCAGCAGTTCAGCATGAACGATGGCGCCGTTTTGCGGGTCATTTTGTTCCTGAAACAGTCGGCAGAGCGCATTGCAGTCCGGGTCTGTGAGATGCTCCGGGCGCAGTAATGAATTGCTGAGTGTCAGCCGCGCCGAGATGCCGTATTCACACGTCAGCGCCAGCACCTCGCGTGGGGTGCGGTCACTGTACTCGACCCGTCCGCCCGCCCATAAGCAGTCAGAGGGTGCGCCGTAGATCGAGCCGATGGCGCACCAGTCGTAAAAATACTCCCGATGCGCACGATAAAGCGGCAAAAATGCCGCATACAGGTCATAAAATTCAAACAGACCGGGCAGATGAAACAGGGCCGTGCCCTGGTGAGGTGTTTCCATAGCGGGGACCTTTCCTGGCCGCACAGGCGGCCCGATGGGATATATTTATTATACCAGCAATCCTGCCGGAATGCAAAGCGAAGCGCCGGGGTATATGTTTGTAACCGACGTAAAAAACACACTGCTGAAATACTAAGGGGGATGTTGCAATGCTGTCCATTGATTTAAACTGCGACCTGGGCGAGAGCTTCGGCGCGTACACCATCGGCATGGATGCCGAAATTTTGCCCTATGTGACCAGCGCGAACATCGTCTGCGGGTTCCACGCGGGCGACCCGTCCGTGATGCAAAAGAGCGTTCTGCTGTGCAAAAAGTTCGGCGTGCAGGTGGGTGCACACCCGGGACTGCCGGATTTGCAGGGCTTTGGCCGCCGCAGAATGGCAATTTCCCCCGCTGAAGCCGAGGCCGACGTGATGTACCAGATCGGTGCGCTGAAGGCATTCTGCGACGCGGCGGGCGTACCGCTGCACCACGTCAAACCCCACGGCGCGCTGTACAACATGGCCGCCAGGGATCCGGTGCTGGCGGCGGCCATCTGCCGCGCTGTGCAGGCTGCAGCTCCCGGTGCTGTGCTGCTGGCACTCTCCGGCAGCGAGATGGTCAAGGCCGCAAACGCCATCGGACTGCCCGTTGCCAGCGAGGTATTTGCAGACCGCGGCTACCAGGCCGACGGCAGCCTTGTGCCACGCGGCGCTCCCGGCGCAATGATCGAGGACGAGGATACCGCCATTGCGCGGGTCTTGCAGATGGCAGCGCAGGGTACCGTACAGGCCGACGACGGCAGCATCGTAACCCTGCAGGCCGATTCCGTCTGCGTCCACGGCGACGGCCCCAAAGCCCTCGCCTTCGTGCAAAAAATCTCCGCCGCCCTCCTTGCCGCAGGGACAGCAGTTGCAGCATTTTGATCGTCTGCAGAAAGCAAGATGTGGAATGAATCTATCGGAAGAAGGTAAAGCAGCGCTAAGCGGCAGGATTTTTTTGTCAATAAAAATACCGTTGTATCGTGTGATACAACGGTTGAATAATTTGAATGCAGCCTTGATGTGCTTAGGCAGCGGATCCTGCACGGAGGACGAGCCGACACCATAGCACGAAGGATGTTTTCATTCCGGCAGACGCCCGTACAGTTCCATTTCACTGTGCAGCTTTTTGGCCAGCCTTGTGTTAAAGACACCGGGTTCGGCACGCCAGCACCAGTTGCCGCCCAGAGTGGACGGCGTGTTCATGCGGGATTCATGCCCAAGGCCCAGCAGATCCTGTGCCTGCACGACAGCCAGATCGCCAGCACTGGACCAGATGCCGCGCATCATGCCCCAGTGATAGCCCTCTTTCTTCGTCAGATTCAGGTAGCGCACGGCGCGCGCCACGTCCTCAGGGGCGGCGGTTTCCATCCAGCCGTTCACAGGCTCGTTGTCGTGGGTGCCTACATAGGCAATACAGTTCTTGGGGTAGCTGTGGGGGCGGTAATCGCCGCCGTCACGGCTGTCAAAGGCAAACTCCAGCACTTTCATGCCGGGATAGCCGCATTGCTTCAGCAGGGCAGTGACATCTTCCGTCAGGAATCCCAAATCCTCGGCGATGATGCGCGGGCTGCCCAGCTTTTTCTTTATGGCAGCAAACAGCGCATAGCCGGGACCTTCGCGCCAGCGGCCGTTCCGGGCGGTTGCTTCCCCGTAGGGGATAGCATAATAGCCCGCAAATCCGCGGAAGTGGTCAATGCGAACCACATCATAGGTGCTGCACATGTGTTTGATGCGCCGCACCCACCATGCGTAGCCGGTCTTGGCCATGGAGTCCCAGTCGAACAGCGGGTTGCCCCACAGCTGGCCTGTGGCGGAGAAGCCGTCCGGCGGGCAGCCTGCCACCTCGGTGGGCAGCAGGTTCTCGTCGAGCTGGAACTCCTGCGGGCAGCTCCACACATCGACGCTGTCCAGCGCCACATAGATGGGAAGGTCGCCGATGATGCGGATTTCCTGCCGGTTGGCGTAGTGCTTCAGCGCCTGCCACTGACTGTAGAACATAAACTGTACAGCCTGCCAGAACGCCACATCGTCGGCGTACTGCTGCCGGGCTGCTGCCAGGGCAGCGGACTCACGGCGCCGCAGCGGTTCTTCCCATTCCAGCCAGCAGGCTCCGTTGTGGGCGTCCTTCAGCGCCATGAACAGCGCGTAGTCGGGCAGCCAGAAGTCGTTTTCCTTCACAAAGCGGCGGTAGTCGGCACCGGGTTTTGCCAGCAGACGTTTGGCTGCACAGCGCAGCACTGTGTAGCGCTTTTCGTACATGACGCCGTAGTTGATGCAGTCGGGGGTGCATTCCCAGTCGATGGACGCATATTCCTCCGGCAGCAGCAGTTCCTGCTTTGCCAGATCGTCCAGATCGATAAAATACGGGTTGCCCGCAAAGGTCGAGAACGACTGATAGGGACTGTCGCCGTAGCTGGTGGGGCAGACGGGCAGAATCTGCCAGTATGCCTGCCCGGCCTTGACCAAAAAGTCCACAAAGCTGCGCGCGGCTGCACCCATGGTACCAATGCCGTAAGGCGAGGGCAGACTTGAAATGGGCATCAGAATGCCGCTTGCTCTCATCAGAGAACCCCTCTTTCTTTTGATAGTAAGCAGCCGGGATATCTTTCCTTCACAGTTCACGCACGCTTTCTCCTTCGGTCAGATCGAAGGAGACGATCTCGTGCACGGCATTGCCGGGTTTTTGGATGTTGTGGAGCAGGATCCGCGCCGAACGCCGCGCCAATTGCTCCATATTCTGCCGGATGGTCGTCAGCCGGGGCACACTGTACTGTCCCAGCGCGATGCCGTCAAAACCTGTGACGGAAATATCCTGCGGCACACACAGCCCGTGATCCCGCAGCGCACGAATTGCGCCGAGCGCCATCAGGTCGGACATGGCAAACACTGCCGTAATGTCGGGGCTGTGCTTTAAGAGATACTCCATTGCCTCATACCCGCTGGAAAGCGAGAACCGCGCATACGCATACTGCTTTTCCATGTCAAACGGCAGACCAAGGCGCAGCATAGCACCCTGACAGCCGGCCAGACGGGCGAGACTGGGACGGGAAAGATTGGGCTTGCCGCCGATGATTCCGATGCGGCGGTGCCCCTTTTTGTACAGATATTCGATCATCGTGTCCGATGCAGCCATATCGTCTACGGACACACTGGACAAATTGCGGATGCGCAGGGATGCCGCGCTGTTCGTTAGCAGCAGGCAGGGGATACCCAGTGCCTCCAACTCCGGCGTGAAGTATTCCGGATTTGAGCCGAGAAACAATATACCATGGGGTTTGCGCTCTGTGCAGATGCGTCGGGCCTGCGCAACCTCGTTGGCTTCCTCGTCAATATAGTAGACCGTCGCAACGTAGCCGCTTTCCTCAATGATCTGCTGCAGCGGTTCCAAAATGCCGGCAAACAGCATATTCTGGGTGCCTTTCACGATCAGTGCGATCCCATCGTTGGTCTGCTGCTTCAGATGCTTGGCGTTGGCGTTCGGTTCATAATTGTGGCGGTTTACGATTTCCAATATTTTTTGACGGGTTTCTGCACTGACGCCGGGGGCGTTATTTAAGGCTCGTGAGACGGTCCCGACCGCATAGCCGGACTCCCGCGCGATGTCTTTGATGGTCATTTGCCAATCCTCTTTCTTGAAGAAGTGTCAAATTTACCCCTTGACAGCACCGGCGACCACGCCATCGATAATATATTTCTGGCAGATCAGGTACAGCACGATAACAGGCAGCACCGTAATCATGATGCAGGCCATCATGGGTGCCATCTCCACCTTGCCGTAGCTGCCGCGGAAATACTGGATCGCCATAGGAATCGTGCGGAAGGTCTTGATGTCCAGCACCAGCGTGGGCAGCAGATAGTCGTTCCAGACCCACATGGTTTCCAAAATGGCGGTAGAGATCATCGTCGGCTTCAAAATCGGGCAGACGACCTTGAAGAAAATCTGGATGGGATTGCAGCCGTCGATCATAGCGGCTTCTTCAATAGCAATCGGCATGGATTTTACAAAGCCGGTGAACATGAACACCGCAAGTCCCGCGCCGAAGCCCAGATAGATGATGCAGATGTTGTAGGGGTTATTCAGCTTTAAGGTATCAGCGGTTTTTGCCAGTGTGAACATGACCATCTGGAAGGGGACAATCATGCTGAATACGCACAGATAGTACATACCTTTGGACAAGGTGTTCTGCACACGGGTGATATACCATGCGCACATGGAGCAGCACACCAAAATCAGTGCCACAGACGAAACCGTGATCACTAAACTATACCAGAAAGAGGACAAAAAGTCCATTTCCTGAATGCCATAAATGTAGTTTTTCAAGCCGACGAAGGTCTCGGCGTTCGGCAGATCAAAGGCGTGGCTCGTCGTGATGGCGCGCTCGGTCTTGAGGGAGTTCATCAAAATCATGAACACCGGGTACAGCCAGGCGATACACAGGATCGTGAACAGAACGGACAGTACCGTGTTGATGCGGCGGTCTTTTTTAGTAGCACCCATTATGCCTGCACCTCCTTAGAGCGGGTAAAATGCAGCTGGAGCAGCGAAATAACGACCACAAACAGGAAGAAAACGACGGCCTTGGCCTGACCGATGCCCTTCCACTGGGGTCCGGAGCGTGCGTAGAACGTGTCGTAGATGTTGTAGGCCAGCATCATGGACTGCTTTGCAGGCTCACCGGCTGTCAGCGAGAGGTTCTGGTCGAACAGCTTGAAGGAGTTCGTCAGCGTCAGGAAGGTGCAGATCGTCACGCTGGGCATGACCATCGGGATTTTGATTTTGAACAAAATCTGGCTGCTTGTTGCACCGTCAATGCGTGCGGCCTCCACCAGATCCACAGGCACATTCTGCAAACCGGCAATATAGATGATCATCATGTAGCCGATCTGCTGCCAGCACATCAGGATGATCAAACCCCAGAAGCCGTAGGTGGCATTCAGCGCAAGCAGCGACTTACCCCAGGAGGACAGCAGACCGTTGAGCAGGATCTGCCAGATATAGCCCAGCACGATGCCGCCGATCAGGTTCGGCAGGAAGAAGATGGTGCGGAAAGCGTTGGTGCCGTGCATACCGCGGGTGAGAAGCAGCGCGATGGCAAAAGCCAGCACGTTGATCAGCAGGGTGGACACGACGGTGAACGCCGCTGTGAACCAGAACGCATGGGTGAAGGTGTTATCCGACCAAATCATTGCGTAGTTGCTTAAGCCCACAAACTGCACATTTTTGACGGTGGTGAACTTGCAGAACGACAGCCCTGCACCCCAGATAAACGGCCAGACAAAGCCAATAATAAAGGCGATGAGGGTCGGCAGTACGAAAACAGGCCAATAACGTCGAATGGCTTTTTCCATAAGTATGCTCCCTTTGTTGTAATTTTTGTTTTCTGCAAAAGAAGCGGGGCGGGCGAAACCGCCCGCCCCGCTAACCGGTAATACTAGGTAAGGAGAAAAAGCTTTCAGTGTAGAGAAAACAATCTTATGTTATGCAGCAGCGTTCAGAGCAGCCTCAGATGCCCAGCCATCGACAAAGGCGGTGACGACATCGTCCCAGCTGCCGGTACCGGCGGCATAAGCGGTCAGAGCAGAACCAACGCCGTTCTTCCAGTTCTCGGAAGGCATGGTGGAGAAGTTCCAGGCCACAGGGGTCTTGCCGACGGCGGTCATTTCCTTATCGGCCTTGACGAAGACGTTGGGGGACTCGACAGCATTCTTGAAGGGGATAACGAAGCCCATGTCGTTAGCCATGGCCTTGGTACCCTCGTCAGAGGAAACGCACCAGTACATGAAGTCGAGCGTTGCGTTGATGTCGTCCTCGCTGGCTTCCTTGTTGACGCACCAGTAGTTCTCAGTGCCGGTGCACAGGCCCTGGTTGGCTTCATCGCCGACGCCAATGTAGATGGGCAGCATGGTCAGATCGTCATCGGTGAAGGGCTTGCCGTCGCCGACGAGGTTGGTGTACTCCCAGGAACCGTTCTGGTAGAAAACGGCCTCTTCGTTCAGGAACTCGTTGCGGCTGTCGTCGCCGGTCTTGCCAGCCAGTTCAGTAGGATCGCAGGTGGAGTTGTTGATGTACAGGTCGAAGATATTCTTGTAGTTGTCGAGATAGGTGCCCTTGATGGCGTCGGTGTTGTCGATGCCGTCCTCCTGATACTCAAAGTAGATGGGCAGGTTGGCCAGATGGGTCTTGTAGCGCCAGTCAGAGGAGCCGTCCATACCGGCGGAGGTGAAGGCAGAGAAGCCCAACTCGTCCTTGCGGGCGGTGATGTCCTCGGCCACCTTCTTCAGGTCGTCGAAGCTCTTGATGTCGTCAACGGTGTAGCCGGCCTTCTCCAGCAGGGTCTTATTGGTGATCAGGCCGTAGCTCTCGATAACGTAACCGATGCCCAGCATCTGGTCGCCGTCTTTCAGGGCGTAGGTATCGCTGGTCAGATCGCCTGCGATCTTGGTGCCGGACAGGTCGTAGCAGTAGTCCTTCCAGTTGGCCAGGCCGACAGGTCCGTTGACCTGGAACAGGGTGGGCGCATCGCTCTTGGCCATCTCGCTCATCAGGGTGGTTTCATACTGGCCGGAGGCGGCAGTCACGACGGTGACGGGGACACCGGTCTCCTCGGTGTACTTCTTGGCCAGGTTCTGCCAGGCTTCGTCCTGCTCGGGCTTGAAGTTCAGGTAGTAGACCTTGCCGGCTGCATCAGTGGTCGCCTCGGTAGAAGCGGCAGTGGATTCAGCCTTGGATTCGGTGCTGGTACTGGTAGAGGAAGCAGCCGTAGAGGAGCTGCCGCCGCAGCCTGCCAGCAGACCCGCAGCCATAGCAGCTGCCAGAGTCATCGAGAGTGTCTTTTTTGCGTTCATGTTTTTTCCTCCTTCTTAAGAAAAACAATGATTTGCAAGGGTGTTGATTTATTTCGTCGGAAACGTTTCCGTTTCGGATTGATCTTATAATACACCTTTCCGGCGCAATAATCAATCGTTTTTTGCGATTTACTGCAAAATCGGCCTGATGCACAAATTTGCACCCCCTGTTTTTGTGGAAAAGTTCCAAAAATAGTGACAAATTTAGCGGAAACGATTCCGTAGCCGCGCGACAATCTTTGAGAATTGCAGGAAAACCCCTCTATAAATTATTTTTCACCAAAATATTGACACAGCAATTATGTCATGTTATACTTTCTTAGATTTTGAAAGACGAATCGAGTTTGTAAGAGTTTTTCAAAGCAATTTACCTACGGACCGCCCGTCAGGGGCTAAGGCCATACGGACAGCCGGGTCCACTGCCGATCGGCAACTTTGGGTTGCCTTATTGATTGAGTTAAAAGCTCAAATTTTATAAGTTGGGTCCTTTACAGCCATGAAATTGCACGTTTTGGCGTGCAGACTTGTGAAACGGTCAATAAAGAGTAGTAAAAGTAAGATTGCTATATAGACTCTGACACGCTCAACCTTTTTGAATCATGCCACATTCGCTCTCCCGGTAAACACGCCGGGGGGATTTGGCCTGTGGCAAAATTTAAAAAGCTGGTTTCAAACGCAAGTCTGCACACCCGTGTAAGGCTTGCGTTTTTTGTTTTGCCAAACGGCACTTCCCAAAGGAACCGCGAACGGAGGTAAACATGAACGGTGAGAAAAAACGCGCCCGGTTGGACCAGCGCCGCGCCCCCATCCACGAAGCGCTGGAAAATTTCCGCCAGATGCGCGTGGTTCCCTTTGATGTGCCCGGTCATAAGCGGGGACGCGGCAACCCGGAACTGACCGCCTTTTTGGGCCAGCAGTGCGTTGGGGTGGATGTGAACAGCATGAAGCCGCTGGATAATCTCTGCCATCCGGTATCCGTCATCCGCGAAGCGGAGGAACTGGCCGCCGATGCGTTCGGCGCTGCCCACGCGTTTTTGATGGTGGGCGGCACCACCAGCTCGGTGCAAAGCATGGTGCTGACCGCCTGCAAGCGCGGGGATGAGATCATCCTGCCCCGCAACGTGCACCGCAGCGTGCTGAACGCACTGGTGCTCTGCGGCGCTGTGCCGGTGTATGTCAACCCCGAAGTGGACCAGCGGCTCGGCATCAGCCTGGGCATGAAGCGGGAACAGGTGGCCAAAGCCATTGCCGAGCACCCCAACGCGGTGGCGGTTCTGGTCAACAACCCCACCTATTACGGCATCTGCAGCGACCTGCGCGCCATTGTGCGGATGGCCCACGACGCCGGGATGCTCTGCCTGGCCGACGAAGCCCACGGCACACACTTCTATTTTGGCGGCGGGCTGCCTGTCTCTGCCATGGCGGCGGGCGCAGATATGGCCTCCGTCTCGATGCACAAGAGCGGCGGCAGCCTGACCCAGTCCAGCCTGCTGCTGACCGGCCCCAACGTCCACGCTGGCTATGTGCGGCAGATCATCAACCTGACACAGACGACCTCCGGCAGCTATCTGCTGATGTCCAGCCTGGATATCTCCCGCCGCAACCTGGCCCTGCGCGGCCGCCAGGTGTTCCACCAGGTGGCAGATATGGCCGAGTATGCGCGGGAGGAAATCAACGCCGTGGGCGGCTATTACGCCTTTGGCAAAGAGCTCTGCAACGGCAACTCCGTGTTTGATTTTGATACAACAAAACTCAGCGTCCACACGCTGGATATTGGCCTTGCAGGGATCGAAGTCTATGATATCCTGCGCGATGAATATGATATCCAGATCGAATTTGGTGATATCGGCAACATCCTGGCCTATCTTTCCATCGGTGACCGCCCGCAGGAGGTGGAACGTCTTGTCAGTGCCCTGGCCGAAATCAAACGTCGCTACCATACCGACGGCGCGGGCCTGTTGAGCCAGGAGTACATTGACCCCGAAGTTGCCGCCAGCCCGCAGGAAGCATTCTATGCCCCCAAAAAGAGCCTGCCCCTGCGCGAAACGGAAGGCATGGTTTGCAGTGAGTTCGTCATGTGTTATCCGCCGGGTATCCCCATCCTGGCGCCGGGCGAGCGCATCACTGCTGAGATCCTGGATTATATCGAATACGCCAAAGCCAAAGGCTGCAGCATGACCGGACCGGAAGATCCTGACATTCTGCGCCTGAACGTTCTGGCCTAGGGTGTATCTGAAAAGCCGAAAATTCAGTCTATTACTACAAACACAGCCGGATTATGCGTTAAAAAGCCTTAGAATCCACAAAGGATTCCCGCGGCTCTTTGCCTTACATCCTGCTTGTGTTTGCGAAATATCCGTCATTTTCTTTGTTTTCAGATACACATTAAGAAGGAGGTTTGTACAATGGAAATGTGGTTTTCGGAATTTCATACCCCCGATGTAAAGCACAGCATCCGGGTCAACCGCCAGCTCTATTCCAAACAGAGCGACTACCAGCGCATTGATATTTTTGAAACGCCGGAATTTGGCCGGGTGCTTACGCTGGACGGCAATGTCATGCTGACGGAGCGCGATGAGTTCATTTACGATGAAATGATCACCCATGTGCCGATGTCGGTGCACAGAAGTGCAAAGGACATCCTCGTCATCGGCGCGGGCGATGGCGGCGTTGTGCGGGAACTGACCCGCTATGACCGTGTGGAGCGCATTGACCTGGTGGAAATGGACCCCCAGGTTATTGAAGCTTGCCGCGCCTACCTGCCCGGCAACGCCTGCCGTATGGATGACCGCCGCGTGCATATCTATTACGAAAACGCACTCAAGTTCATCCGCAAGTGTGAGGATGAATATGACCTTATCATTGTGGATTCCTCCGACCCGTTCGGCCCGTCGGAGGGGCTTTTCACCCGCGAATTTTACGGCAACTGCTATAACGCCCTGCGCGATGACGGCATTATGGTAAACCAGCAGGGCAGCCCTTTCTATGCCGAGGATGCCACCGCCATGCAGCGCAGCCACAAGCGCATTGCCAGCACCTTCCCCATCAGCAAGGTGTATCAGGCGCACATCCCCACCTTTGCTGCGGGCTACTGGCTCTTCGGCTTTGCCAGCAAAAAATACCACCCCATCAATGATATGGACAGTGACGCCTGGAATGCGCTGAACATGCGCACCCGTTATTACACCACCCGGCTGCATGTCGGGGCGTTTTACCTGCCGGCATTTTTGGAAGAGATGCTGCGCGAAGTGGAGGACTGTTGATGCTGCACCGCAATGTAGAAAACTTTATCGGCTGTGACAGCAGCTACCGTACCGCCGGCATTGTGCTGTACGGCGCGCCGTTCGATTCCACCACCAGCTACCGCCCCGGCGCACGCTTTGGCCCTGCCGCCATCCGCCACGAAAGCTATGGCCTGGAAACCTACAGCCCCTATCAGGATAAAGACCTGACCGACTGCAACGTGTTTGACAGCGGAGATCTGGAGCTCTGCTTCGGCTCCAGCGAAAGCGCTCTGGTGGATATTGAATCCCGCGCGGCAGAGATCCTGCGGGATGGCAAGCTGCCCCTGCTTCTGGGCGGTGAACATCTCGTCACGCTGGGGGCTGTGCGGGCTGCCGTGAAAAAATACCCCGACCTGCACATCGTCCATTTTGACGCTCACGCCGACCTGCGGGATGACTATCTCGGCGCACAGCTCAGCCATGCCTGTGTGCTGCGCCGCTGCCATGACCTTTTGGGCGATGGCCGCATCCACCAGTTCTGTATCCGCAGCGGCGATCGGGAAGAATTCCAGTTTGCCGCCCGCCATACCGATATTCACAAGTTCGATTTCACCGGTCTGCAGGAATTGACCGATTGGCTGTGCCAGGCAAATGTGCCGGTTTACCTGACAATCGACCTTGACTGCCTGGATCCATCGGCATTCCCCGGAACCGGAACCCCCGAAGCGGGCGGAGTCAGCTTCTTGCAGCTGCTGGGAGCCATCCGCACCGTAACCAAAGCAAACATCATCGGCGCGGATGTGAACGAGCTGGCCCCCATGCTGGACCAGAGCGGCGTTTCCACCGCAACTGCCTGCAAAGTGCTGCGTGAGCTGCTGCTGGCGCTGGACTGATCGAAGATCTGTACACCCTACATTCAAGGCAATACCGCATAATTCTAAGTACCGATACAGCGAGCGAGGTGCGGCAGATGCTAAGCCAAAAGCGCAGATAATACTGGATGCTGC
>OLRS01000683.1_pt1 | contig 38881 bp, 27 predicted proteins | sample 1673171 | NCBI WGS metagenome assembly OLRS01 (sample SAMEA3136762, study PRJEB25190) | human gut metagenome | biome: human gut; feature: human-associated habitat; material: faeces | place: Austria | collected 2013
CAAGAGCAATTAACCTACGCTCATTTCCAATAAATTACACTCTTTTCGTAACTTCGCAGAGACAAAACTACATGTTTTCAACCATCAAACAAATTCTTACCAACCTGAATATTGAATTAATTTCATTGTATTATTTCATTCACATGAAGCGATTTTTTCATCGTTTCATGATTATTTTCGTCAAATACTCTGACTGTCGAATTACCTGCACGGTCATACTCTACCGTCATTCTTGCAAATCCATATCCACCTTTACATAACTTATTTTCAGTATCTAAATATTTCTTTTCTATTATTCTACCCCAATCGTCAAACTCAGTCTTCTCCATAAAATAACCGTTCACCAAACAGGGCTTTTCGGCTATATCCCAAAAAGCGACCTCGGTAATCATCCCTTTTTCATTATATTTTTGGGAAATAGCAGTAAAACCGCCGGTATTTATACAGGGTTTATCGTCCGTACCGAAATACACCTGTTTTACCACATTCCCCCGGTCGTCGTACTGAAAAGACAACTTTGCATAACCATCTTTCAGCAGACAGGGTCTATCATTTTCATCCCGATAAGCCACTTCGGTACAATTTCCGCGGGGATCGTATTTTTCAAGCACTTTTGCATAGCCACCTGTACGCATACACAACTTATTATTCACATCAAAGTAAGCCGTTTCTTCCCGAAAACCACGCTCATCATACTTAAAATTCAACTTGGCGAAACCTTCCTTATTCAGACCTAACCTACCATCCGTCCCCCAATAAGTCATCTCCGTTACATTTCCCCAACTATCACATACAGCAGTCATTTTAGCTGCCCCCTGGGCATTTAAACAGGGGTTTCCTTCCGTATCGGAAGTAGCTTCCTCTATCTTATTTCCCCGTTCGTCATACCTCATCACACACCGGGCCACTCCACTCGAATCGGTACATGGTTTTCCATCCACCCCCAAAAACAGAATCTCCGTTACATTTCCCCACTCATCGTATCCATAAGAAACTTTCGCATATCCTTTATTATTCAAACAGGGTTTTTCTTCTGTATCGAAGAAAGAAAGTTCAATCAATCTACCCCGCTCATTATATTTTGCAATATATTTTGCATAACCTTCATTCGGATTTAAATAAGGTTCTTTTACATTATTCAGATATACCTTCTCTACGAGATTTCCTTTATCATATTTTGCTCTCCAATTAAACCCTGCAGGTTGGAACAATTTATCTTCCAGACATGAAACGAACTGCCCTGTCTGATTCCCAGATTCATCATACTCCAGCCTTACATTCGCAATGGGACAAGGAGCTCCGTCAGCGTCCTTAAAAGATATTTTCTCTAAATTATTATTATTATCATAAGTTATCGTTACCTGGGCTATACCGATCTTATTCGGAACAAGATTTCCCCCGGCATCTACATAACTAATGGAGGAAATATACCCCTTATTATTATAAACAGCCTCTACTTTCATAACTCCTTCTTTATCCCTCACCGGCTCTCCATCGGTATCAAAATAAGCGCTTTCAATCATATTCCCATATTTATCATACCGGCCAATCCATTTTGCATACCCTTTTTTATTAAAACAGGGAGCTCCATCCACACCGTAATAAGCCATTTCAATCACATTCCCGCAATCATCGTATGTAGAAAGCAATCGGGCATATCCTTCTTTATTAAAACACAAATTACCGTCTGTCCCATAATTTGCCGTTTCGATGATTCTTCCTTGCTTATTGTACTTTGCAACACATCTTGCCACCCCTTCCCGTCCCCAGGCAAGCTGACCGTCTTTATCAAAAATCGATTCGGTAATACTATTCCCATGTTCATCGTATTCTTTCCCGATTATTCCCCCACCATTACTTAACGGACAAACCTTTTGGTCTATTCCCAGATATACACCTTTTACAATATTACCGTTCTCATCACATTTTCTGGTATAAGTCGCCCACCGCTGTTCATTCAAAACAGGATTACCTGCCGGATCGAGATAAGCGATTACCGAAATATTACCATATTCGTCATAATTATATTTCTTAGAAGCTATCCCCATATTATTGGGAAAGTTAAAACCTTCAAACCCGATAAATCTGACCAACCGGGGCCTTCCGATAGAATCCAGGACATAATCAAAGCCATAAATTCCCTTTGCATCACAAGCAGCGATATCGTCGTTACCGTTATATTTTTTAAATAACTTACGTATAATGAAACCTTGCCGGTCCCTGATTAAACGATACCGCCGGATTTCAGATTTCGAATTACTAAACATACTTTCAAATGCATTCGAAGTGATAGAAGTAAAAGAACTTGTAAGTCCGATACCCATTCCCTTATCCAATGATTTCAGATCTACATATTGCAAACTGTCCCCGGCAACATAGGCAACAATCAAAGGCTTTTGTTTGGAATTTTGATATTCAATCTCAATGACAGATTGTCCCCGTCTATCTTTTCGGCTTTCTATCTGTTGAATAGAAGAACGATCGACATATTCACTAAAATTGTGCTCTATAGGAAAACCGGCAGAATTGGCAAAAACAACTCTTTTCAGCGTGCCCTTTCCTTTCCCCAATATACTACGGTGGGTATATTCGAAACGATAATGTGTACTTCTTTTTTTTACCTGTTCCGCACTTAACTCAACCACCCCTTCCGGTATTCCCCATCTATCCACATAATCAGCAAAATATTCATTTTTAGTCCGGTAATAGTCCCACAAGATGAATAAAACGAATAAGAATAAAACAACTCCGATTCCTGTACTCCATTTACGAATCCTCAGAATACGTTCATAAGGCTGCCATAAGGTATTGAACTTTATATCCAACAAACGGGCCACAACGCGGATAAAAGCCCTTTTTTTCTTCATCGCAAATGAACCGATCCCTTCTTCCCTGACATTTATAGCCAATAATTCTTCCTGGCTTATCGCCTTTATCTGTTCATGGATACATTCTGTCTCGATGTCATTACTGTAGGGAATCCCTGAAACGACAAAAGGGATGATCTTATCTGCTCCGTGAAGTGTAGCGAAATATTTCACTTCCTTTCCGACCCAGGGCGAACGCGCTGCTTCAGGTGAACATATCACAATAAGATAATGTGAACGCTCGAGTTCATGTCTTATATTTTCTTCCAGTCTCCCACTGTCGAGATCCGTATTATCCCTGAAAACAGGCCATACTTTTTTAGGCAACCGGGTGATTTGTCTACATAATTTCGAAGGTAACTTATACCATCTTAACCGATCCTGTAACCATTTAGCCCATTTCTCATCTTCCCGTTTATAGCTGATAAAAGCGTAATATTGAAATTGCTGTTCCATCATCCACGAATTAATTCAACTATCCCTATCCTTACAATTCACCACAAACAAAATTAAAAAATACATCATTCCATTAGCCATTTACCTGTTTTTTATTCATTTTTTAAACAATTCCTCCCTAACCCACTTCACTATCCAAATAATAAGAACAGACAATTTTAAACTACTTGGCAAATAAAATACAATAATCTGCAAATATTATCCATAGTAAAAGCTCTTAAAACGTTTTAGATATGTAACATGACGTCCATAAATTAATTTCGCATCTATATACTTTAATGTACCAAAGTTGATTTGCAAATTGCATTAAAAAATGTCAGCCTACGGCGAATAGGCTGACATTAAGCTGAATTACATTAAAGTTGAACTAAAATAGCCAATCGAACAAACGATGTATAAGATGTTTAAACAAATATGCAAAATCATTTAGCAACAACCTTTCCTTTCCGTATAATTCACCAAAAATTATTCATCGTCATCTGTTTCCTGATAAGCTTTCAACAATTCCTCCTGTACTTCAGACGGTACTTTTTCATAGCCTGCAAAATTCATTGTGAAAGTGGCCCGTCCACCGGTAATGGAACTCAGAGCAGTAGAATAACGCTGCATTTCCTTCAACGGCACTTTGGCTTTGATCTTCTGAAAACCGCTATCGGCATCCATCCCCATAATCATAGCCCGGCGGGTTTGCAAATCACCCATCACATCTCCCATATCTTCATCGGGCACCAGCACTTCGACATCATAAATCGGTTCCAGAATCTTCGGATTGGCTTTCCGGAAAGCCTCGCTAAAGGCATGACGTCCTGCCAAACGGAAAGAAATTTCATTGGAATCTACCGGGTGCATCTTACCATCGTAAATACATACGCGAATATCCCGGGCATACGAACCCGTCAACGGCCCTTCTTCCATTTTTTCCATAATACCTTTCAGAATAGCCGGCATAAAACGGGCTTCGATCACTCCACCTACAATACAGTTGTAAAACACCAGTTTACCTCCCCACGGCAAATCATATTCTTCTTTTCCTTTGATCGACATCTTGCTGTCCACACCACCGATCTTATAAGTCGTCGGCTCGGGCATTCCTTCTTCATAGGGTTCGATGACCATATGTACTTCCCCGAATTGTCCGGCTCCTCCGGATTGCTTCTTATGCCGGTAATCGGCCTGGGCATATTTCGTAATGGTTTCCCGATAAGGAATCTTCGGAGCATAAAATTCAATTTGAATCTTATCGTTGTGTTCGATCCGCCATTTCATCGTATTCAAATGAAATTCTCCCTGGCCCGAAAGGATCATTTGCTTCAATTCTTTGGAGTATTCCACCAACAAAGAAGGATCCTCTTCGTGCATCCGATAAAGCACTTCGGCCATTTTCTCCTCGTCGCCCTTATTCACTGCCCGGACAGCTGTACGGAAACGGGAATTCGGATATTTGATTCCGGGAAATACATAATCACAATCTTTCTCATTCAGGGTATCCCCGTTTCTCGTTCCTTTCAGTTTCACGGTCGCTCCGAGGTCACCGGCCCGGAGTTCCGTCACTTTCGTCCGGTTTTTACCGGCTACAGCATACAACTGTGCAATACGTTCTTTAGTACCGGTAGTCATATTGATCAAATCATCCCCTTCTTTCACCGTACCGGAAACAACTTTAAAATAGTTGATATCTCCCAGATGCTGCTCGATAGTCGTACTGAATACAAAAGCCGAAGCCGGGCCGTTCACTTCATAAGGCACCAGACGACCGTCTTTCGTAAGCATTCCCGGCATGGCAGCCGCACTCGGAGCCACGTTCACCAGGAATTCCATAAAACGCCGTACACACATATCTTTTTCGGCCGACACACAGAACACAGGGAACATATCACGGGCGATCAACCCTTTCCGGATACCGGCGCGCATTTCGTCTTCCGACAAGCTCCCTTTCTCAAAATAAAGCTCCATCAACCCTTCATCGTTTTCGGCAGCCGCCTCGATCAGGGCATTATGCAATTCGTCGGCTTTCTCTTTCTCCGACTCCGGGATCGGCAATACATCGGGTTTACCCCCCTCCGGTTTCCACTGATACATCTCCATTTTCAGGACATCCACCACCTGATTGAAACCGAGCCCCTGATTGACCGGATATTGTACCAGTACCACTTTCTTTCCGAAAGAAGCCTGTGCATGTTCAAGCGTTTGTTCGAAATTAGCTTTTTCATGATCCAGCTGGTTGATGACAAAAATCATCGGTTTATTTAAATTCCGGACATGCCGGCTAATAATTTCGGTCCCTACTTCGACACCCTTGACAGCATTGACAACCATCACCGCCGTGTCGGCTACATTCAGCGCAGAGATAACTCCACCGACAAAATCATCAGCCCCCGGAGTATCGATAAAGTTCAGTTTCTGATCTTTCCATTCGGTATATAATACTGCCGGAAAAACAGAAGAACCATACTCCTGCTCCACAGGCCTATAGTCAGAGGAAGTGTTTTTGGCACTTACGCTACCTCTGCGCGGGATGACCCCGCCCTCATACATCATCGCTTCAGCAAGTGTGGTCTTACCGGAACCAGCACTGCCTACAAGAGCGATATTCTTGATTTCATTCGGATTGTAGGTTTTCATGGTAATTAATTTTAGGTTATTCGTCAAAAATGTCGACTCAATCGTTTTAAATCGGTTCACAAATTAAACAGAATTTTTCTAAAATCAAAGAAACCCTGGTTCAAATTTAACAAAATCAACTTTTCCTTAGTTAAAATAACCATTGTTATTTCTTCCTTTTTTCCGGCTAAAAAACGAGATAAGAAATGTACCGTGTCTGTATACGATTTTGTCAGTATTTGTTAATTATTAAAAAACAAATGCAGGAAAAGCGATATCAGGCGTATACAATAAAAACTTTGGCGCATTTTTTGCACAGAAGAAAAAGATAAATATCAATCGATAAATAAAAAATGGAAAATACAACAATGTTTGGAGGTAGTCTTTGGATATGGGTTATATTCATCGGCTTCACAGTTATTAGCTGGCTGATCAGTCATCAACTGAAAAGCCGGTTTCAGAAATATTCGAAAATACCCACAGCAAACGGTATGACCGGAAGAGATGTAGTGGAAAAAATGTTGCGGGATAATGGAGTGACAGGCGTTAAAATCGGTTCTGTGGAAGGGATGCTGACCGATCACTACAATCCGGTGAATAAAACCATCAACCTCAGCCGGGATGTCTATTACGGAAACAGTATCGCCGCTGCAGCCGTAGCTGCCCACGAAACGGGCCACGCCCTGCAGCACGCCAAAGGATACAGTATGCTTAAGCTACGGTCAACGTTGGTGCCGGCAGTAGAGTTCGCTTCCCATTGGGTGCAATGGATTTTGCTGGCCGGTATCCTGATGGTGAACAGTTTTCCGGGACTATTGCTGGTCGGGATCGGGCTTTTTGCCATTATGACCTTATTCAGTTTCGTTACCTTACCGGTAGAGATCGATGCCAGTCACCGCGCATTAGCCTGGCTGCGCAATTCCGGAATCACGGATTATCAAACCCAGGGATATGCTTTCGATGCCTTGAAATGGGCAGCCTATACTTATGTGATTGCAGCTCTCTCTTCGCTGGCCACCTTGCTTTATTACATCATGATCTATTTAAACAGAAGAGATTGACCTATTGCTTCATGTGACAATTTTATCAAGATTAATTCCCAATAGCAGAAACGGGATCCAATAAAACGGATCCCGTTTTTTTATTGAATATCAGCAAGAATGCTTTTGCTATATATGGGTAACCGTATATTCACATTAAAAAATAAAAAAATCTGCTACCTCCTTTCGTCCCCCTCATCGTATATATAGAGTAAAATTAGCAAATCTTATAGAATGTTGGAATACGACAATAATTACATACGCCGTCTGATACAACTTAATTTGGTGGGTGGACTTTCCCCGGAAGAAAAAGGGAAATTGGAAAATTGGATTGATGAATCGGAAGAACACCGGTTACTTTTTTACAAAATAAAAAAGCAATTGAGTGTAAATGAAATAAGAAATTATTTACAGACCGATGTAGAAGATGCCTGGAAAAAAGTGAGGGAAAAGACGTTCGGAGCTCCCGCTGTCCGTCCGCGCAGGGGACTGAAGTGGTTGAAATATGCCGCAGTGGTGTTACCGGTTTCATTATCACTGAGTTTGTGGTATACCTGGAAAGAGAAAATGGAAAATAAACAGGCAACAGTGGCCTGTTTAAGTCCGGTTTTGACATTAGATAACGGAGAAAAATATCAGTTGGATCCGGAAGAACAAACAGAAATATATGTGGATGAGGAGGTAAAAGCATACCAGGCAGGAGGAGGGTTGATTTACGATACGACAGCCCGGCAAGAAGAAAATAAATATAACCGTATCGAAGTACCCCGGGGGAGCGAGTATTGGATAGTATTGCCAGATGGGACACGGGTGTGGCTGAATGCAGCGACCGAATTAAAATATCCGGTCGCATTCCATGCAAAAGAAAGACGGGTATATCTGAAAGGAGAAGCCTATTTCGAAGTGGCTCCCGATAAAAACCGCCCTTTCTATGTAGAAACAGAAGAGGTTAAAATCCGGGTACTGGGAACGGTGTTCGATGTGAATACCCACTACACCCGTGGGGTAAGGACCGTACTGGTCGAAGGTGCTGTAGCGCTTGAATGGGGTGATCAAAAAGAAATCCGGATGAAACCCGGAGAATTAGCTGACTTTGACCGCACAACGACAGAGGTTACTTTAAAGGAAGTGGATGTCACTTCCTATATTTCCTGGAAAGAGGGATATTTCGTTTTTGAAGACGAACCCCTGGAAGAGATCATGCACACCCTGTCGCTATGGTACGATAAAGAGTTTCTTTTTGTAGGAAAACGAAGCCGGACTCTTCACTTTTCCGGTCATATCAAACGTTATGAGCGGATAGAAACGATTTTGTCGGCCATTACCGACGTGACAGGAGTGGAATTCCGGATGAACGGACAAATAATTCTAATACGCTAGATATCAACTTAATTACAAATTTATGAAAAAAAGTCGATGGTGTTTCCAGGTTCCCCGGGGATATTGGAGGAAAAGCTGGAAGATAACAAAAATGTTTTCAGTATTGATGTGTGCCCTGACTTTTTCTGTATCTGCCGCTGCTTTTGCACAACACGAGCGGGTAACTTTAAATTTCAGGCAGGCTACGGTCAGACAGGTGTTGAATGAAATTCAGCGGCAAACCCGTTTGAGTTTTATCTACAACACCGAACAAACCGAACAATTGGGACAGATTTCTGTAGAAGCCCATAATGAGAGCGTGACGAGTTTATTGGATCGTATTTTGACCGGGACCGGTCTGACCTGGAAGATTCAGGAGGATCTGATTCTGATATCCCAGGCTGGTCCGGAAACCACAGCTATACCACAAGCCCAGGAGCAGGAAACCGTTCTGCTTACCGGAACAGTTACCGATATTCAAAAAATGCCACTACCGGGAGTAACGGTGAAGATCTCCGGAACAAGTTTCGGAACTTCCACCGATGCTAATGGCAAATTCCGGTTCAGTTATCCCAAAAACAAGGCACAGATTGTATTGGAATTTTCTTTTGTCGGCATGCAGACAACTTCTGTAAAATATGCCGGTCAGAAAGAGATCGATGTGATCCTTTACGAAGATCAGAAGGAATTGGACGAGGTGGTAGTGACCGGTTACCAGGTACTGGATAAACGGACCCAGACCAGTGCCATTACAACGGTTAAAGCAGAGGATATTATGATTCCGGGGGTAACGAGCATTGACCAGATGCTGGAAGGACGTATTCCTGAAATGACCTTTATGCTGAATTCCGGAGAAGTGGGAGCTACTCCCCGTTTACGTGTCCGGGGTACTTCTACTTTGCTGGGAAACCGGGAACCCCTGTGGGTATTGGACGGTATCGTGATGACAGACCCTGTCGATGTCGATCCCGACGATTTGAATAATCCCGATTATCTGAATATTATCGGTAATGCCATTGCTGGTATCAATCCTCAGGATATCGAACGGATCGATGTGTTGAAAGACGCTTCTGCCACGGCTTTATACGGAACACGTGCAGCGAACGGAGTGATTGTAGTAACTACCAAAAAAGGACGGATCGGAAAACCGGTTCTTTCTTATTCCCACTCTTCTAAAATCACCCGCCGTCCACGCTATACCGACCGGAATATCAATCTGATGAATTCTCAGGAACGGGTACGATTCGGGAAAGAACTGGCAGACCAGCATTATATATTTCCTACCCAAATGCCGTTGGTAGGGTACGAAGGTGCTCTTTATCGTTTACAGAGCGGTCTGACAGACTACGATACTTTCCTCAACGAGGTAACCTGGTACGAACAGGTCAATACCGATTGGTTCGATATTCTGACCCGGGATGCGTATTCCCATTCCCATACGTTGAATGTAAGCGGAGGTTCGGATATCGTTCGCTATTATGCTTCCCTAGGATACGACCGGGATAACGGGGTTTCCAATACAACTTATACGGAAAGATACACCGTAACTGCCAAAATGGATGTACAGATGACTTCCAAAATGCTGATGGCAATCAAACTGAACGGTAATGTACAAAAGAAAAACCACCTGGTCTCCACCCTTGATGCGATGGATTATGCTTACAATACGACCCGGGCATTACCTTGTTTCAACGAAGATGGTTCCCTGTTTTATTACGAACGTTATAGAGGAGGATACGGAGGACAGGGAAATAAATACCTGCATTATAATATTGTCAACGAAATTGACAACAGCTCCAGCGGATATGACGGTAAGGGTATTCAGGTCGATTTAAACCTGAAATACAACATTCTGCCCACCTGGGATGTCACAGCTACCGGTTCATATTCTGTCAGCAGCACCTTACAAGAAGATTGGTGGGGCGATAAAACAGCCTATGTCGCTGCTTTGAAAAACGGGGAATACGAAGATAAACCGATACCGGGAGATGACGGAAAATGTATTCTTCCCTATGGAGGTATTTTGAAAACCAAGAATTCAGATACGGAAAATCTGACATTCCGTTTACAATCCAATTACCGTAAACTGTTCGGAGAAGATGACCAGCATTTGATTACAGCCCTGTTAGGATATGAGGTTAATATGCTACGTTCCAAATCGATGAATAATGAAGTGAGAGGCTATTTGAAAGAAAGAGGGATGCAGTTTGCCGATATGAGTTCGCTGAACCTCGACGACTACCCTTTATATAAGGAATGGCTCCAGCAAAATCACTTGGCCCTAACCCGGGGATTGACCAATCAGTTGAGTTTATACTTATCCCTGACTTATGGTTATCGGGAATATTTTACATTGAATGTAAACGGACGTACGGATGCTTCCAATAAATTCGGAAGCCGGAGTAACGAACGTTTATTGCCGGTATGGTCGGTATCCGGCATGTGGAATATACAGGAAACTTTCCTGAAAGAGGCTTCCTGGTTGTCTGAAATGCGCTTACGCATGTCTTACGGTATGCAGGGAAATATGCTGGACGGCCAGACTCCGAATATGCTGATCACTCAACAACCGATAAATTCTTATTACAACGAGAACGTCTCCAATGTATATCAGTTCCCGAACCCCAACCTGAAATGGGAAGAAACGAAGCAAACCAATATCGGATTGGATATGAGCTTTTTTAACGGACGCCTGAATATCGGTGGAGATTTTTACTACAAAAAGACTGAAAATGTCTTCTCTTGGGTAAATGTAGCTCCTACCAATGGATTGACTTCTTATATGATGAATAACGGGAGTTTGAAAAATGTCGGTTATTCGGTCACTTTGTCGGCAACTCCAGTTAAAATCAATGATTTTGCCTGGAGAATTTCTACCAGTTATTCAGCGAATAAGAACAAGACACAAACGGATGCCGTCGAAAAATACGAACTGGAAGATTATCTGGCAGGTACGGCTATCATTAGCGGAGAATCCGTCGGTACGTTTTACTCCTATGAATTTTTGGGATTGAACGCACAAAACGGAACACCGGTATTCGATGACTATACCGACCGCCGGCATTTACTGGAAGACAAAAGTCTGGAAGATGTAGTCCGTATGGTGATGACGAAGAGCGGGACCCGGGAACCGGTCTTTAGTGGTAATCTTTTCAATACATTTACCTGGAGAGGAATCACTTTATCCTTCAACCTGGCCTATAGTCTGGGTTCCAAAGTGCGTCTGTTCGCTCTGTACGAACCGATCATTTCGGGAGTCAGTGCGGAAAATAATGTACGGAAAGAGTTTGTCAACCGTTGGCAAGTGCCCGGAGATGAAAAACGTACCCGTATTCCGGCCATTATCAATCGTTCGGACGAGATGTACGATTACTATAACCGCCATTGGTCGCAGGAGCAAAGTAATAAAACCAAAACTTTTGCCTATAACCTCTGGGATATGTATGACAATTCCGACATCCGGGTAGTCAGCGGTAATTATCTGAAAATGCAGACACTGACTTTACGTTATTCCTTACAACCCAAATTGCTGAAAAAGACTCCGTTTTCTTCCGCTTCAGTTTCTTTCAGTACACAGAATCTGTTTACCATCTCCGCCAAGGCCCTGAAAGGCCAGGACCCTTCACAAGCCGGATTTGCTAAACCGAATCTTTCGGTACGTCCGAATTATACGATAGGACTAAATGTTTCATTCTGATAAAAATGATGGATATGAAAAAAATAATATACGGAATTGTAGTCGCCTTGTTTTGTTCCGGATGCGATAATTTCCTGGAAGAGTATTCGCAATCGCAGACGGTTGCCAAAAAAGTCTCTCATTTCGATGAAGTATTGTTGGGGGACGGATACTTACCTGCCCAAAACAGAGCTTATATTTCAACGGATCATGCCGGTTTCCTGAATATCATGGATGACGATGTCACTACGGTGGGAGGAAGCGGACTAGCCGTTTTCTTTTGGCCGAATTGTAGTGTAAATCTGTTCGGCTATTATGCCTGGCAATTAGAAGTAGGACGTAATCCCACGGGAGATGTATTACGGGATGACAGTCAGACCTGGCTCGATTTTTACCGGCGCATCAATGTGATGAATGTTATTCTGAAGGAAATCGACGACATCTCTGTCAGTTCTCCATCTGAAGAACTGGATCGGATCCGGGTGAAAGGAGAGTGTCATTTTATACGGGCCTCCCTTTATTTCACTCTGGTCAATCTGTACGGGAAAGCCTATAATAAGGCTACTTCGGCTACGGACTACGGAGTTCCTTTGAAATTAACGGAATATGTAGAACACGACAAAGATAAGAAAACCCAGTTTGAACGTACTCCCGTCGCAAAAATATATGAACAAATCGTAGAGGATTTGAAGACAGCGGTAAATTATTTGACGGAAAGTCCGCAAAAACGCCCCTTACACAGGGCTTCCAAAGAAGCTGCACAATTATTGCTCAGCCGGGTATATCTTTATATGCAGGACTGGCATAATGCAGCTCTGACAGCTGAAGAGCTGTTGAAAGAAGATACGCGGCTTTACCACATGTCCGCCCGGGATTCTGCCAGAATATTCCTGTCGGAAGACAATACGGAAGTTCTTTTCTCTCAGGGTTCTATGAATTTTTACAATGGGATGACCGGAAACAGAGGTGATTTTGCAGTATCTGACAGCTTGGTACAATTGTATGACCAAGAGAATGATTACCGCCGGTATTTTTTCGGAAAGAACCAGAGTACTTCTGCCAATTCATTACAATGGAAATACGATACGATCGCAGTTCCACACGTATCCGATATTTACACGTTACGGATTGCCGAAGGATATCTGAACCTGGCTGAAGCATACGCCATGGAAGATAATTTCCAGGGGGCCAACCAGTATCTGCGGTTACTCCGCGAAAGCAGAATCCGGAATTATGTACATACAACTTATACCGGAGAAAAACTGGTGGAAGAAATCCGGCTGGAACGCCGCAGGGAACTCTGTTTCGAAGGACATCGCTGGTTCGACCTGAGACGTTATGCGGTATGTGAAAAATATCCTTATAGCAAACAAATCCGGCATGCATTTAATGTATACGACGGTAATAAAAACGAATGGGACCATACCGATATTTATGTATTGGAGAAAAATGATCCGGCTTATGTGATGCAGATTCCGAAATCTGTATTGGAATACGACGAAGAACAAATGCCGGAAAATCCGAGAAACAAACGTTCTCCGCTGGGCGATGACGAATAGTTGACAATCAATAAAACAAAAGTATGAAAAAAATAGGATTATATATGCTGCTGGCCTGCCTGCTGCTGGCTTGCCAGAAAGAGGACGGGATAACCCCCGGAACCGGATTTGAAAATCTGTATACGATCCAGGATGATCCGAACGATTCCATTCAGCACAAACGGTATGAACTGTATACCACTTATGGAGTTCCGGTCTTTTTTAACGATACCATCGGAAAAGTGTTTGTGAAAACAGATGTTAACGGAGATTCGGTTTTCCGTTATGAAACCCTGGATCTGAACTGGGCATTCAACGGGACAAACAGCGGATCGGTCACCTATCAGGTGACCCGGCTGACCGATCCCGGACTGATGATGAAATCTTTACGTTTTGCGGAAATTTTTCTGAAAAACAGCCAACAGGCACTTTATCCATATGCATTGTGGCTGACAGAAAAATGTTATCAACTATCTTCTGCAGGAGTGGAACAAAAAGAAATAATCAGCCGTTACCGGAACCTGATGTTTTCCTGGATAGATCAGATAAACGAAGAGGATATGCTGGAAAAAGCCGCCGGTTACCGGAATGAAATCGTGAAACTAAAGGTTCAGAATTATAGTGACGAACTGAATGCTTTCAATAATATGTTGGATGAAAGTCTATATGATAAAAATTGGGGGAAGTTTTACCCGGACGAACGTATTCCTTATTGGATAAATTCGGCCGGTTTACAGTCTTGGTCTCCTTGGCCGCTAGTGGAAGAATGGGAACAGGACAGCAGTTACCGGAAAGAGATGATGACCTATGGAAATGTTACCAATCCGAATTGGCCGGAAGGAGTCTGGACGGATGAAGAATTTGATAATTATGCCCTCTATTGCCGGGGACTAGTCGGAGCATTGGGGTTTGTCAGCTATGATCCGGGGTATGGAAACCGTTTTACGCCTAGAAATACAGATGTTGATCTGGAACTTTACCTGGAGGAGATGATGAAATATCCCCGGAAACAATTTCTGGAACGCTGGGAAAGTTCCCCGCTTGTGATTAAGAAATATGAAATCCTGTATGCCATCATCCGGGACGAGTTAGGTGTTGAATTATAATACTGAATTGTATATGAAAAAGATCGAATATTTTTGTTGTCTGCTAGGGCTGGTATTGACAGGACTGGCTTGTCAGGATGACGATGAGACGACTGTGATCTCGAAGCCGGAAGGGATTACCTACGGTACGGTAACGGATAAAGGAGGAAATGTTTATAAAACCCTGACCATAGGAAACCAGACCTGGCTGGCAGAAAATTTCCGTTACCGTCCGGACGAAGCTACAGCTGCCGATCTGGTGACTTACGGAGAATCATACGGAGGCACTGAGCGTGCCATATTGGAAGGTACAAATATGAATAGTTACCAAACTTTTTGCCGGAATTATTCCGGTCGGAAATTTCTGCTCTATCTGCGCGAACAGCTTTTGGCTGCCGATGAGGCAGGCCGTTTGAATACGAGCAGTCCCTACGGAGTAGACTGGATTGTGACACAAGTAGGCAACTACACCATTCCTAACCTCCTGTCTTATAATATGCACGATGATATTAAAGATGAATTGATGGCCATATGGAATGATGCTGTAAATTATTATTTTAAGGTCGACCAGGATTACCTGACACGTTTCGGTTACCTGTATTCGTATGAAGGAGCTTTAAAAGCCGTAAAAGAAGGAGCTCCGGAAGGATTTCATTTGCCCACTGACGCGGAATGGATGATGCTGGAACGTCATTTGGGAATGGATGCCGGAGAATTGGAGGGCCTGGAAAATTGGAGAGGCCACGCAGGTGAGCTATTGAAAACAGGAGAACAAGGAATCGGATTTGATGCCTTGTATGGCGGAGCTGCCGTATATGCCTTGTCAACAGCCTACAATTCCCGTTATGTGTATAAAAATGAAGGTGCTTACTTCTGGAGCAGTGATCAGATTGTAATATCGGACAGTTTATCTAACGGAATCGTCCGTAACATATCCCTGTATCATTCCGGAATCCGGCGCATGACAAGCCGTTTAATCAGTACAACTGAAAATGTACGCCCCTCTTATAGTGTTCGATTAGTAAAATAGAAAAAACCAAACTCATATGAAAAATATATTCCTGATTGTTTTTTGTCTGCTTGTTTCGACAGTGTGGGCTAAAGAAGAAAAGAACAAACGTATCCAGTATTGTACTACTTTGGAAGAGGCCATGCAACAGGCCGCCCGGAAACATAAACCGATTTTTTTCAATTGTTATGCCGGATGGGCCGGTCCTTCGGTACTGATGGACTCTGTCGTACTGACAGATCCCGATTTGGTTTCGTTTATTCAGAAACATTTCGTCAGTTTACGTGTGGATATGCCCAAAACCCAAGAGGGACGCAAACTGGCAGAACGTTACAGGGTAAAGTTTTATGCCCATTATCTGATTTTGGATGAAAAAGGAGAAATCATACACCGGATTTCCGGAGGAGCCAAAGCTCCTGAATTTAAAGAAAAATTGAAAGCAGGCCTGAATCCAAAAACCTCATTGGCGGGAATGACCCGGCATTATGAAAAAGGTGACCGGTCATTTAAATTTTTAGCAGCCTATGCCGGCACATTGAAAACGGCAGACGAAAATGAGAAATTTCAGGAAGTAGCTGACTATTATTTGGAGCATATCGATTCTGCCGGTCTCTATTTGCCACAGTCGTGGGAAATCCTTTGGAATAAGGGGAAAAGATATGACAGCGAATGGTTCCGTTTTATCTATGACCACAGAAATGAGTTGGTGGAGAAAAACGGAGAGAAAGTACTGAATTTTATAGTACAGGTACTTTTTCATCAAGTTTATCCTTACATGATGTTTGAAAAAGTATATGATATGGATTTCATTTCAGAAATAGAACAAAAAGCCGGTCACCTGGAATTTACTTCACTTAACCGGGACCAATTGTTGGATATGTGTAAGATTCTGCATTTCAGACAACAGAAAAAGTATTCGGCAATGCTGGACCTCTGGGGAAAAATGGTCCCGAACCTGCCGAATGAAGCCTTGAAAGTCAGATATGACGCTACATTGGGACGTTTGCAAGATATGAACGAGACTGAAAAAAAACAGGCAATCGCTTATCTGAAAGAAAGAATGGCAGGAATGACAGGTTCAACCCTGGAACGCTACCGTCAAATTGTAACTGAATTGTCAGACTATCAAGGAATACGGTTTGAAACAGGTGGTCTGCAGGAAGCCCTGGCAAAAGCCCGGAAAGAAAACAAAGCGGTTTTTGTCGATTGTTACACCAGTTGGTGTGGTCCCTGCAAAATGATGAGCTCTAAAGTCTTTCCGGATAAGCAAGCCGGAGACTTTTTCAATCCCCGTTTTATCAGCCTTAAAATCGATATGGAAAAAGATGAAGGCAAAGAACTGGCTCAAAAATGGAACATTCGTGTATTCCCGACTTATCTGATTCTGGATCCTCAGGGAGAAATCGTGTATACTTCACAGGGATACATACCCGCCGAAGAACTGATCAGGCGGATGAATGAAGGACTGGAACAATGGAAAAATAATATAAAAACCGGAAAATAACGAGCATATGATACACAAAATCTTACATCGATTATATATGGGAATTGTTACAATCGGCTGTACAATGCTATGGACTTTGTCCGGATGCGATAACGATACGTTAGATAGCTTTTTACAATTCTCTGATGATAATCTTTTACTAAGAGCGGCCGGTGATACTGTTGTCATTGACGTGACTGCCGGGTCCGGATGGGAAGCCGAAAGTATGGCTGATTGGTGTACTGTGGAAAAAAACAGGGAGAACCCTGAAGGAAAGTTGGTCATCCGGGTTAGTCCGTCGGATGACATATACGAAAGAGGAACGGCTGTAAAAGTAACTTGCGGAGACAATGTAATGCGTTTGGCTGTGCGTCAGGAACCGATGGTATTTGAAGTGACGGACGGCAAGAAATCGTTGGCTTTCAATAAAAGAGTTAGCTACGATACCCTGAAAATTCATACCAATATGGATTGGAAAGTAGAAATTGCCGATACGACAGGTTGGTTACAAGTTGCAGATACCGTGGGTTCGGGAGATTCCGAACTGGTTTTTATAACTACGGATAATAGCCAGAAAAAAGAAAGATCGACAACCGTTCGTTTGAAATACGGCGTACGTACAATGAAATTAACCGCTTCCCAGAATGGAGGGATCCGGGCAGACGGAAATGTCCAAAAACACCAGGGAGAACGTGAACTCACAAACGGCTTTAACCTGATTTTTCTGGGAGATGGCTTTACGTCCGATGATCTGATTGCAGAAACGGGAGTATTCGACCTGGCGGTAGAAGAAGCTTGTGAGGCCTTATTTACTGTCGAACCCTATAAAACTTACAAGGAATATTTCAATGTTTGGTCAGTGGCTTGCGAATCACAAGAGCGCGGGGCCGGAACTTCCGAGTCAGGAAATACAGCATTATTCAGTTACTTTAACGAAGATAACCGCATCATCGGAAATAATACAACGGCTTTCAGTTATGCAAGCAAAATATTGGGAATGAATGACGCCATACTGCAAACGAATTCCGTCGTCATTGTATTGGTCAATGACGAACGTTATGGAGGCTCGACTTATTGGTTCGGCGACCCGACTGATAGAAATGATACTGATTACAGGACAATCAGTTATGTCCCTTTGAACAGAGATATTCAATTACCGGGAGGATTCACCAACATTTTTCTGCATGAAGTCGGTGGACACGCTATCGGAAAACTGGGAGACGAATGGTCTACCGAACAGTTGTTTACTACTGAAGATAAAACTTTAATAACTTATTATAAAAATTACAGGTTATATTGTTATAATGTAGGACTACCAACAAGTGAAAGGCTGATAACTTCTTATCCGGAGATGAGTTGGCAGTTTTTCCGATATGTCAGTGGAAGCACAGCTCGTTACAGCGAAGTGTTGAAGCCTGCTGACGGAGGCTATGGATGTGTCAGTGATATTGCTAACAAGGCATTTGTTTCTCATTGTGAAGAAGAGAGTTGTATGATAAACAACGTACCTTATTTCAATGTTGCTTCGCGATATGCTATCGTACAATGGCTTTTGTTCCGTCTCAACGTATATGAATACTCCCCTCAAGGCATGACCGGATTGGTTAATTACTTTTTCGAACATGACCAATATGAACTACCGGCCGACTATACCGTATCGGACAGACCACCCCTTCCGATGCCGGCTCAGGTAAAATAAGAAATAGAACTTCAAGCCGAATAAAACATCAGATCCTGTCATAACTTACCGGTTAGCCGGAAACATTATGGCAGGATATCTTTTTAGAAATCTGTATAATCATAACTAACAGCACCAGATTTTGCAGTCGATTTTTTAAATAACGGAAAGCATTCTTCTTATGGGTTTTGACAGTAAGCACAGACAGATTCAGCAGTTGGGCTATTTCCTGATTTTTCTTACCCTCTAAAGATAAAAGAATGACCTCCTGGCTACGTTGCGGCAATTCACCGATGGCTGCGTACAACTCCCGCAATATTTCTTCCTCTTGCACTGAAAAATCGGGTAGTTTTTGTTCATAAAGCACATGTGCCATGTATTTTTCTTCGACTGCCCGGTGTTTCCAGTAATCTGCACAACGGTTCGAGACGGCTTCGTACAAATAAGCTTTAAATCCGTTGATAGAATTGTATTGTTTGTTACTTTCCCAGATATTGATAAAGATTTCCTGCACGATATCTTCAGCCACCTTGTGGTTTTCCACTCTGCGTTCTGCAAAAAGGACAAGGTAACTATAAAATTGCTGAAAGAGTTTATGATAAGCTTGTTCGTCTTTCAAGTTAAAGCGCTGCAAAAAATCTTTCTGTTCGCTCACAGTGTCTTCCGTCGTTTTACCGAACAAAATAAAGGATTAATAATAGATTTTCCAATTTATATTCCAAATTCTTTTGAAAAACTGTGTCAGCAAAGTCCATACTTTATTCTTTTTCTTCGCTGACACAGTTCAAATTACAACTTCAATGTCCAGGGACACCTTCTCTTATGGCTGTGGTTTCTTAAATTCCTTGAATACCCGCTTTATCTCATCGACATAGTCCAGTTTTTCCCAGGTAAAAAGTTCCACTTCTTTCTCAACCGTAGGCCAATAATTCGAAGTGAACACTTTTTTCACTATTTCGGGTTTGCGTCCCATGTGCCCATAACTGGCAGTCTCCTGATAAATCGGATTACATAATTTCAAGCGTTCTTCGATAGCCCTCGGACGAAGGTCGAAAATCTCGCTGACTTTCCCGGCAATCTCTGCATCCGTTAAACTGACTTTCGAAGTACCGTAAGTATTCACATACACTCCTACAGGACGGGCAACGCCGATCGCATAGGAAATCTGGATCAGGATCTCGTCGGCTATCCCCGCTGCTACCATATTTTTAGCGATATGACGGGCAGCATAGGCAGCAGACCGATCGACTTTCGAAGGGTCTTTTCCGGAGAAAGCTCCCCCACCGTGGGCTCCTTTCCCCCCGTAGGTATCGACGATAATCTTACGCCCTGTCAGCCCTGTATCTCCATGAGGACCTCCGATCACAAATTTACCGGTCGGGTTGACAAAAAGAATGACATTTTTATCGAATAAAGCCTGTACCCGTTTTGGCAACAGGGCCTTTACCCGGGGCAGCAGAATATCGACGATATCTTTTCTGATCCATTCCACCATAGCCTCGTCGGCTTTCAGCTGGGCTTCCGGCGTTTCGTTGGCCGGCTTGATGAAATCGTCATGCTGGGTAGAAATGACAATCGTATGTATACGGACCGGTTTCCCTTCATCACCGTATTCAATGGTCACCTGTGATTTCGAATCGGGACGCAGATATTGCATCAACTGACCCTCTTTCCGGATTTGAGCCAATTCTTTCAGTAAAAGATGGGCTAATTCCAGGGACAACGGCATATAATTATCGGTCTCGTTACAGGCATAACCGAACATCATCCCCTGATCACCGGCTCCCTGTTCCATCGGATCTTCACGCACCACTCCCCGGTTGATATCCGGCGATTGTTCGTGGATCGCAGAAAATACCCCGCAACTATTTCCGTCGAACATATACTCACTCTTGGTGTAGCCGATCTCATTGATCACTTCACGGGCCACTTGCTGCACATCTACATAAGTCTTTGTTTTAATCTCGCCTGCAATGACAGTTTGTCCGGTTGTCACCAAAGTTTCACAGGCTACTTTTGCTTCCGGGTCGAACGCCAGAATCCGGTCGAGCACTGCATCCGAAATCTGATCGGCAACCTTATCAGGATGCCCTTCCGATACAGACTCTGAAGTAAATAAATATCCCATAATTTAATTGAAAATTGAAAATTGAAAATTGAAAATGTACTATACGCAATCAATATCCAATCGGTTAATTATATTACGGGAAAGGCAATGGATGGTTGAATTCAGAAGTATATGCATTTTAGCAATTTTTTTCTGTGGTTGCAATCAGCCAAATCTTTCCACAATGACGGGACAAAGATAGGAAGGAAAAAGGTAAAAGTAAAAAGTTAAAGGTTAAAAAAAAGCAGAAAGAAGAAAAGCGCATCATTCGGGTTTTATTATTAATTTTGCGGCCTAGATTCAAAGTATCGTTATGGCATTCTTATATAATATTGGAATTCAGGCATATCATCTGGCTATACAATTGGCAGCTCCCTTCAATGAAAAAGCAGCCCTTTTACGTAAAGGCAGAAAAGAAGTCTGGAAAAAAGCAGCCGGTATACAACGGGGAGAAGGTCGTTTGGTGTGGTTTCATGCCGCTTCTTTGGGCGAATTCGAACAAGGCCGCCCGGTGATCGAAGCCTTGAAGGCCGCAGAACCGGCAACCCAAATCCTGCTTACCTTTTTTTCGCCCTCAGGTTATGAAATCCGCAAAAATTATACCGGTGCAGATTACATCCTTTATCTGCCGGGAGATACGCAACGCAATGCGGTCCGCCTGATTGAAAAATTCCGTCCGGATGCAGCGGTCTTTATCAAATATGAATTCTGGTTCCACTACCTGAACGAACTGAACAAACGAAACATCCCGGTATATCTCATCTCAGCCATTTTCCGTCCCAACCAGCCTTTTTTTAAAAGTTGGGGAAAACTCCACCGGCGGATGCTGGGATGCTTCAAAGAATTGTTCGTGCAGGACGGGCAATCGGTGGAATTACTGAAATCCATCGGCATAAAAAATGTCAGACTGACAGGAGATACCCGTTTCGACCGGGTAAAACAGATCGCGGAAAATGCAAAACAAATCGCCAAAATAGAGCAATTCTGTGACGGCCGCCCCACCATAGTCTGCGGCAGCACCTGGCCACCCGATGAAGAAATTCTCCTGGAATATATCAACTGCCATCCGGACGGTTATAAATGGATCATCGTCCCTCATGAAATCGGGGAAAATCACATCAAAGCGATTCTGGACAAATGCAGGAAGAAGGTAGCCCGCTACACCTCGGAAAATACCGATTTGGCCGGTAAGGAGGTATTGATTATCGATTGTATCGGTCTGCTTTCATCGATCTACCGGTATGGAAAGATCGCTTATATCGGCGGAGGTTTCGGGGTCGGTATCCACAATACCCTTGAAGCTGCCGTGTATGGCATACCGGTAATTTTCGGACCCAAATATCAAAAATTCAACGAAGCGGTCAGCCTGATCCGGGAAGGCGGAGCTTTCAGCATTTCCAACGGGGCAGAACTTTCGGAGATTCTGAACAGCCTGATTCAGCATCCGGCAATTGCAGAAACCGCCGGACAAAAGGCATTGGAATATGTGAACAGCCAACTGGGTGCGACAGCAGTAATCAGTGAAGCACTAAGCACTACAATTTAGAGAGGACACGATCAAAAGGTGGATATAAAATCCCTTTTTCGGTAATGATTGCCGTAATCAATTCATGACGGGTCACATCGAAAGCAGGATTATACACCTTTATTTCCGGAGGTGCCATCCGTCGGGTATACCATTTTTCTGTGATTTCACCGGCTTGCCGTTCTTCAATGGGAATATATGCCCCATCCGGACATTTTAGATCAACTGTAGAAGTCGGTCCAAGTACGTAAAAAGGAATTCCATAATATTTAGCTAAAACAGCAACTCCGGAAGTACCTATTTTATTAGCAACATCTCCATTAGCCGCTATCCGGTCGCATCCCACCAAAACAGCCTGCACCTTTCCCTGTCCCATCACACAGGAAGCCATATTATCACAGATCAAAGTGACATCGACTCCTGCTTTCTGAAGTTCAAAGGCAGTCAAACGTGCCCCCTGTAACAATGGACGGGTTTCATCTGCATACACTTTAAAATGATAACCACGCTCCTGTCCCAAATAAACAGGAGCCAAAGCCGTACCATACTCTGAAACAGCCAGATGTCCGGCATTACAATGAGTCAGCAGCCCCATTCCCGGTTGTAAAACACTTAATCCCCATTCCCCGATACTCCGGCAAGCAGCCGCATCCTCTGCCCGGATAGCTTCCGCCTCCTGCTGCAATTTTATCTTTATTGTATCAACCTGCTGATCCTGCAATGACAAAACACATTTTTCCATCCGGTCCAAAGCCATAAATAAATTTACAGCAGTAGGACGTGAAGAAGCCAGGTATTTTTTTACCTCCGTAAATTTTTGAAAAAAAACGGAAAAAGACTGTTCCCCGAATTGTTGTGCACAAACCGCCATGCCATAGGCAGCAGCAACTCCGATGGCCGGGGCACCCCTCACCTTCAGATGATAAATGGCTTCCCAAATCTCCTCCGGAGTATATAAGCGGAGATATACTTCCCGGCTGGGCAATTGCGTCTGGTCGAGGATAATTACAGCCGACTCTTCCCAATCGACACTTACCGTCGTCAGGCCGGCCAAACCTTCACTTTTCATTTTTCTTTCATCCATTCGTTCAGCGTATCGAGCAAATCTTCTTTCGACACCGGATCGAAATCTTTAATCCGGCAAGCATGGCTCATATCCCCTCTTACGTATTTACGGCATTTTCCGTTTTTCTTCAAATCGACGCCGGTAGCATACCAGGGATCACTTCCGCCGTATACAAACAAAATCCGCTCGGCATCCGTCTGCAACCATTCGTTGATCGCCTTCATCTGTTTGTCATTAAAAGGCTTTTTTTCAACACCTTCAGGCATAGTGAATGAAAAGTCGATATCTTTATCGTCTTCGGGTAAGAATTTCTTGAACGGTTTTATTTTATAATCATACATCCCGATCTCGGTCAAAGCAGCATAAAAAAACGGTTGCATGCGGACGATGTACTTATCTTCAAAAAAATCAGGGGAAGACACTTTCACCAGGTATTCGAAGATCTCCTCCCAATCGGCACTTTCCTGATCGGGAATATCGGCACAATTATTCCCCCACTGCCAAAACGCAAAAGGATATTCCAGAATCATCAGCTGCAAGGCCCGTTTGGTCCCTCCCACCATCCGGTAGGTATATTTCTTTTCGGCAGCCAGTTCCTCAAGCATAGGAAGCAGCGTATCGAGATGTTCGAAACACATGGTCTGAAAATCACGGATCGTATAATGACAGGTATTCAGATCCTCCCAGTTAAAAAGCGCTTTCACCCCACTCTTCGCCGTCCCTAACCGGTTCAGGAATTTATCCAAACGGGGATCTACATACTCCAGATTCAGGGGAGCCACATACGGTACACTGATATCCACATCGGCCGGGTAAAAATAACGGTGAAATATCGTCGTCTGTCCTCCTTTGCTGATTCCGGTACTGATCCATTTCGATGCCGGATAAATTTTCTGCCTGATAGCCTGTATAATCTCGTGCTGGTCATCGGCAGCCTGCTTGATGGTCAGGTTTTCCCAGGGAATCCCTCCTTCCGGCACACTTTGATCGAAAAAACGGTGCTCTATCGTCAGCTGATTCCCTTTCAGGATATTAGCCAATTCACCTTCTTCCGACGACCAGATATTATAGCCTTCCAACTCGACGATTACCGGAGCATCCGATTGTTTATGCCCCAGCAACACCCGTTGCCGGAAAGTCCCTTTCGCGGGATCGGAATGATCGACCGGCTGCTCGAACCAGAATTGATAATACTCCTGAAAAGGCTTTACATCCAGTTTCTGAATCTCACTAATCTGTGGTATCTGTTGCAACTTTTCATAAATCCCATCTCCGGCCCATACCGCCAGGGTAAACCATACACAAACAAAAGTAGTTAAGAGTTTTCTCATAATTCAAATAATTTAAAACATCATCCAATCTCCACCCTTAGTCGGGACTTATCTCAACGGGGACAAGGTACGAAAAAAAGGCAGAAAGTAAAAAAGTAGCATGCAAAAAGTAAAAGACAAATGCTAAAAAGCGATCCGTAAAAGCAAGAAATCCATTTGCCGGCAGGCAAGAAATTGATTAGCTTTGCGACAATTATCAAAACAGTTTATAATCCAAATCCGGAACAGTCTATGAAGATATCCATAAAGGCAGCTATAGCTTTGAAAACAAAGGCTTTGACAGGAGGATTATCCCTACTGTTTCTTTTAGGCGGATGTCATAAAAAAGTAAACTACTTTAACGGGGAGATCATAACCGTGAAAGATATTCCGGTAAGCGACACGCTGACCGGGGAACGGCTGCTGCTGGACAGTATCGACACCGGAATGCTTTCGCTCTGCGACACGACCTTATTCTTTATGGGACACAGGACTCCCGATTATCATTACTATTGTTTTAACACCGACGGACGATTTATCGCCGGTTATTTTCAGAAAGGAAGAGGTGCCGATGAATATTTCAGTATTACCCCCATTATTCAGAAATATAAGGAGAATGGCGAATGGAAAGCGTTGTTTACAGCCATAAATGAAGAGAAAGCCGGGATATTCAATATAACGAAATCCCTGCAACAACGCAAGACGGTCTGTGATACGATCTTCGATTTCCGATGGAGGGATAAATCCTCCCGTTCTTTTATGAGTGTTTTCATATACGATGAAAACAATATCCTGGCTTATAAACAAGCGGAAAGACGCGAAAATACGAAAACCGATGTCGATCCGATGCCTCAATGGTTACTGATAGACCGTCGTACCGGAAAAATCAATAAAACCTACGACTTATATTCCGTTTCCAAAGACCTTCCTGCACAACAGGCATCGGACAATCGCTTCTTCTCATCGCTGAACCTATTGAACAACGACCGTACCCGCATGGTCATGACCATGTCCCTGGTACCCCAACTCAACATACTGGATTTAGAAACAGGAATATTAAAAGGGTACCGGATCGAAAACCAACCCACACTTGAAAATCTGGCCGAACAAAGCAACGATTTGAGGCAATACTATGGCTTTCCCGAGATCGACGACCGGTTTATTTATGTTCTGTATCTCGACCGGAATTTTATGAAACGTGAGGAAAACAAAGGATGTACCTTGTATGTTTTCGATTGGGAAGGTCAGTTGGTGCACAAATTATATATCCCGGAAGGAATCGATCAAATCCAGGTAGATGCCAAAAACAGATTATTATATGGAGTTAATTTGCAAATGGAAGAGGTATATCGTTATCCGTTACCATTTTAATTCAGTCTATCGGGTCCTTGAGGCCATCGGACTTTATGAACTTTATAAATGCTAAGCGACATGAGCTATTTCACACCCTATAAAGAACATTACAAAGCCCTCATCCGTTTGGGTATCCCCATTGTCATCGGACAAATCGGTATTGTGGTGGTAGGCCTGGCCGATAATATGATGGTGGGACAATATGCCACTCTCGATCTGGCTGCAGCTTCATTTGTCAACAGTGCCTTCAATATTCCCATTCTTTTCGGTCTGGGTTTTTCTTATGGTCTTACTCCCCTGGTCGGACAATTTTTCGGCCGTCATGACAAATATCATGTCGGTCAACTGCTACGCAACAGTCTGTTGGTAAATCTCTTCATCGGCTTGCTCCTGACCCTGGCGATGACAGTAGTATGGTTCAATATCGACCGGCTAGGACAGCCTGAAGAATTACTCCCGTTGATCCGGCCTTATTTTCTTCTCCAGCTGGCTTCTCTGGTATTCGTCATGTTATTCAATTCTTTCAAGCAATTCGCCGACGGTATTACGGATACCAAAACGCCCATGTACATCATGATCTCCGCCAATCTGGTGAATATTGCCGGGAATTATATACTGATCTACGGAAAATTCGGACTACCGGCCCTGGGTGTCGTAGGAGCAGGCATTTCCACCTTAACGGCCCGTATCCTCATGTTTGTAGCTTTCGCCGTCTTATTTTACCGCAACCTCCGTTACCGCCGCTATCTGGTCGGTTACAAACGGGGTAAATACAATTTCACCGATATCCTCTCACTCAATAAAATGGGTTGGATGGTCGGTTTACAGATGGGACTGGAAACTGCCCTGTTCAGTATTACGGGAATTATGATCGGTTGGCTGGGAAGCATTGCCCTGGCCGCCCATCAGGTGATGGTGGCTATCTCAACTTTAGGTTTTATGATCTATTACGGAGTCGGAGCAGCGGTATCTGTACGGGTGAGTAATTATTTCGGCCGTCAGGAGCTGCTCCATGTGCGCCGCACGACGATGGCAGGCTTCCACCTCATTCTTTGTCTCGCTGTCTGTGCCTGTACTGTGTTCTTATTTTCCCGGGAACTGATCGGATATCTATTCACCACCTCCGAAGAAGTCATCCGGGTCGTATCCACCCTGGTCTATATCCTGCTGGCCTACCAATTCGGGGATGCCCTTCAGATTACCTATGCCAATTCCCTCCGCGGTATCGGCGATGTGATCTCCATGGCTGTCATCTCTTTTATCGGTTACTTCCTGATCGCCATGCCCGTATGCTACATCTGCGGCTTTGTACTCGAGTGGGGTATCACAGGAATCTGGATCGGCTATCCGATAGGGCTTACCCTGACCGGAGTCATGCTTTGCGGAAGGTACTACTGGAAACTAAAAACTAAAACTCAGAGCACAGAATTTTATTGATTTCCCGGTATCCTTTTTCCTTATCGGCAAAATGCACGGTATGGAAACCCAGTTGACGAGCCGCATCGACATTTTCCTTCAGGTCGTCGATAAAGAGCGTATCTTCGGGGTATGCCTGAAAACGGTCGATCAGGATCCGGTAAATCTCTTTTTCGGGTTTAATCAGTTTTTCGTGAGCCGAGATGATCTGGCCCTCGAAATACCGAAAGACCTCCCGTTCTTTCAGGTAGTCATAAAATTCCAGGGACATATTGGAAAGGCAGAATAAACGGTAACCTTTACCGGCCAACTCTTTAATCAGACATTGTGTTTGGGGAATATCCCGCAACGAATGTTTGATAAATTCGACAAAATCCCAACATTCGGCATAAGGACGTCCCGAAAAAACACTCATTTCCCGAACGATATTCACCTGATCGATCGTCCCCCGGTCGTAATCGGGCCAAAATTTCCGGAAAAACCCCCTTTCAAACAGACTCACCGGCATTGCACGATCACCGGTATATTCTTCCATCAAACGTTCGGGACTCCAATCGACCACAACTCCACCCAAATCAAAAACCACATTTTTCATATACTTGTCATTTTTCAATCATACCTATTTTCGATATCTAAAGTTACAAAACTTATACCAACTTATCCGCTCACTGAAAAATCTATCCGGCAAGTGGATTAAAAATCCACAATTACCCCGACAGAGGGTAAAACCGTTCCGCCCAATTCATTTTTTATGCTGCGCATCTGATAATAACCTTCCCGGTCAGGATCTTTGCGATAGCTTCCGTCGGGATTTTCGACAGGCACCAGCTCATCGGGACCTAAAGCTTTATAGTTATAGATATTCTGAATGTCCGCATAAAATATCAACGACCACTTTCGAAAGAAAAAACTCTTATCCACCCTGACATCCAGTTGATGGAAAGCCGGTAATCGCTGTGTATTGAAGCGCGAATAATCATAATAAGGCTGATGTTTGGCCTCCCAGGCTTCTATCCGTGCCGAAGTCTCCCGATCATAAGGCGTATAAGGCCCACCCGCCACATATCTCCATTTAAACCCCAAATCCCAACTTTTACCTATCCTACGGGTTGCTGTCAGAGAGAATATATGGCGGTTATCCCAACTACTGGGTATATAACGACGGGTATTCTGCAAATTTTCATCCAACTGTTTAAATTCGGAATAATACCAGGTATAAGCCAACGAAGCAACGACACCATAAAATTCCTGGGTTCTGAGCATCAATTCCAGCCCATAAGCTCTCCCTTCTCCGACGGGTCGAACCGCTTCGTCACCCACCGCCACATAGTCGGTACCTTTATTGGCCAAAGCAACCGAATCGGTCAGGGATACGGGATAATGATCGTAAGTCTTGTAAAAACCTTCCAGTGTAATCCGGGTAGTCGTTCCCGGACGATACTCAACTCCCAGTACATAATGATCGGCTCCGATATATCCGGTCTTATTCCGTTTATTCACCAGAACTCCCCCGGCGTCTGCAAAACCCAGCGTCGTATAGGCAGGCAACTGATAATACCGGCCGATATTGCCATTTAGCGACCAGCGTTCGTCGAATGCGTAAGAAAATGAGAAACGGGGCGATATTTGCCGGTAAAGAGCAGCTGTTTTACCGGTATAATTACATCCGTCCGCCCGGAGTCCCAGGGATAAAGCCAGCCGTTCGGAGAAAAAAGACCGGGACACCTGGCCGAAGACCGCCCATTTCCACATATTCAAAGCCCGGGAATAATACTGATCGATAGCTTCTCCCGCAGCGAACAGCCGCCGGGCCGTAGTATTGTCATAGTGGGCATATTCGATACCTGCCCCAACCTGAAGTTTAAACCCATTCGCTGCATAACGATGATGCTCGAAACGGAATTTATTTTCCGATTCTCCAGAGCGATAGTCGATTGTTTTGGGATTATGACGGTCATTGCCGGTGTATTTCTCGACCTTATTGTACAATCCACTCCGGCTTAGGACGAAAAAGTGATACCAGTTATTGCCGTAATGCTTAAAGGTCGTTCCCAAAGTATAACTCCATTGCCGGCTTTCCGGCAACCAATCGAGCAAATATTTCTGATGATCGTCGGGATTCTTCAGGTCGGTATTCAGACGGTTGATATCGTATCCGCCAATACCGAGCAAAGTCCATTCATTCCGGGCATTCAAACGGGTGACCGTCTTGAATTGCATATCATTATACACCGGAAGAAAAGGCAAACCGATGATACCGAACAACATCTTCAGATAACTTCGCCGGGCCGAAACAATAAAAGTAGTCTTTGGAGCCAACGGACCGTCCAAAGACAGGCCGTAATCAGTAGCACCGAAAGTAACCCGCGTCTTCACCCGGTCGGGATTTCCCTCGATCTGTCGAAATTCGAGCATAGAACTCATCATATTACCATAAGAAGCCGGGAAGGCACCGGAAAAGAAATTTACCTCTTTGACAAAATCGATATTCACAATACTGACTACCCCACCGGAAGCCCCCTGAGTAGCGAAATGATTTAAGATGGGCAATTCAACTCCGTCCAGATAAAACCGGTTTTCAGCAGGCCCACCACCCCGGACTACAAAATCATTCCGGAATGCAGGCGAAGACAATACCCCCGGCATGGATTGTACTACTTTGGAAATATCCCGGTTGCCTCCGGGATTTTTTTCAATCTCCGCAATTCCTATCCGCTGAATGGAAACCGGAGTTTCTACTGTTTTACGGTAAGGACTGGCTTTGACTACGACCTGTTCCAAAGTAGCCGATGCAGGTTCCAAACCGATATTTTCCGTTCTCTCTCCGGCAGTACCCAACAGAAACCCTACTGTCACCAAAGTCTGATAACCGATACTACTCACCTCCAAGCGGACAAGTCCCGGAGGAACATTTTCCAACCGGAATCTTCCCTCCTCATCCGTCGCTCCCCCCAGAGTCGTCCCATAAACTACGACATTCGCAAATGGGATCGCCTCATTGCTCGCCAAATCGAAGACTCGTCCTTTAACGACACCTTTATTTTGTGCCTGGACAGCTGGTCCGATACCCAGACAAAATAAAAATAATACGATCCAATATCTCATCTCTAAAATATCTTACTATTTATAAACTCTTCTCCCGACGGGTCGGCAAATGTACACAAACGAATCGTCATCTGACAAAAAATCCCCCATCGATTACCGGTCAATGAGGAATTTTTCAAGAAAATATGAGTATTGAACATTAAGAATATATCCTTTATACGAGCAACTTAGCAAAAAGATTCAAAAAAAATTCTACTTTTCTTTGGAGGTTATATGAAAATATCTACCTTTGCACCCGAGTTCTTTGCCCAGGTGGCGGAATTGGTAGACGCGCTGGACTCAAAATCCAGTGTCCTCAACAGACGTGCGGGTTCGATTCCCGCCCTGGGTACAAATTGAAAATCAAGGAGTTAGATGAAAATCTAACTCTTTTTTTGTAACCCATGGGACCGGGGCATGGGGTTTCTTGAGGACTGGTACTATCTTAGAAAAAGTTTACTGATCACCTATCTTACAATTTATTCCTGGAAGATTTCAGCCCTCACGCGGCTGAGGGTTTCGGGAGTCATCAACAGATAAGAAGCGATATGGCTGATAGGGGCTCTTTTGGCTGCTTCGGGAAAATCTTTTAGAAAACGTTTATAGCGTTCCTTGGCAGTTTCGAATCGCCAGGAGTCGGCTTTGTTCTGGGATACCATAAGGCCCCATTCTAAAATTTTCTTGTATAATTGGGCAATAGAGGAATAAGAAACAAACAATTCTTGCAGACCGGTATAGGGGATGTCGTACACCACGGTCGGTTCGATGGCTTCGATCATCAAGCGTGTGGGTTCTTGTCTGAACAGGCTGATGATGCAAAATACCAAATCATCTTCACACGAAAAATGTTCGGTGATATCATGCCCGTTTTTGTAGTAATACTGACGTAACATTCCCGATTCGACATAATGGAAATGGCGGGCTATCCGGCCTTCTTCGAGGAGAAGTGTAATAAGCAAATTTAAAAGCAGCATTTTTTGGTAAAGTTGCTTAATCACTTTTTGGTAAACTTGATCACCACTTTTCAGTAAGCTAGGAAGTAGCATATTTTAGTAAAGTGAGATTAATCGTTTATCGGTAAGCAGGGTTAATCACTCAACAGGTTCAGTTTTATTCTTATCCTTTTTAAAGATTGTCTTTCTGTTTTCCAACCTGTAGCTTGTACCGGTCAGTTTGACTACTTCACACCGATAGAGAAGCCTGTCGAGCAGGGCCGAGGTCAGGACTTCGTCATCCAGCATCTGTGTCCATTCCGTGGGAGCCTTGTTTGTTGTGATGATGATGGATGTCTTCTCATGCAGGGTGTTTATCAGGTTGAAGAAGGCGGTGGCTTCCTCTTTTTTCACGGGGAAGAGCATAATGTCATCGATAGCCAGCAGACCGGCATGTACAATCCGGTTGTAGGTCATCATTGCGGAGGTGGACAGTTCCTTCATTTTCAAGCATGTCACTATGTCCTCCATCGTCATCATGTAAGCCTTGTGACCGGCCTTTACGGCCTCATAGACCAGTCCTGCCGCAATGAAGGTCTTCCCTGTACCGGAAGGTCCCATAAGTACGACATTGTAGGCCTGCTCCATCCAGTGCAGCTGGCGTAGCTCCTTCAGTTGGTACTGTGTGATTCCTTCCGCGAAGTTGAAGTCGTACAGATCAAGATCATGTCTTTGCGGCAGACGTGCGGCGGAGAGTCTTCTCTCGTAATCCTTTTTTTCACGACACGTGATTTCTCTTTCTAAGAGGCCCATCAGGAACTCATGGTAAGTGGGCTTGTCCTGCTGAGCGACGTGCAGCAGTTCGTCCATATGGTTGCACAGATGGTACAACCGTAGGCGTTTGCCGTATTCTTTCAGTTGTTCGTTTCCTTTCATTTAAATATGCTGCTATATTGGTTTATATTCGTTTTTTCAGGCATCTCCTGTGCTACCGTCGGGATTGTGGCGGTTGACATGGGTGGCAGGTCTGCCGGCTTTTCTTTCTTCCTTTTCTGGATACTTCTGGCGGTATCTGTCAGCATCAGGGCGTTATAGGCTCCTCTGTCCAGACATATCTCCATAGCCTCATGGAATGTCTCCCGGGAGAAGGTTCGCATAAAACGGAGGATGTGGTTAAGATTGTCCCAGTAGTAACGGGGTTTGCCGGCACGCAGACCGTTCATCCACTCACTGGCTATGCTGTCACCACCGGCATAGTCCACGATACGTTTCTCCATATCCTCACGGGGAACGTTTCTGACACGGTGATAGGCCATGTTGGACACGGTCTTGCCCTTTTCCTTGCATAACGGATGGCTGGTTATCTGCTTGCCCGTCTCCTTGTCGAAGATCTCCAAACGTTCCTCTTCCGATTCCTGAACCCATACTGTAGTGCTCTGCCCCTTGTAGGTCCCGCAGGGGAGCGTATAGAAGTTGCTGTGATAACAGATGGTATTATCCTTGCGTACATAATACTCCTTCATCTTTTGCCGTGGTTCGGTCGGTATCCCATGGTAAGGTTGCAGACAGTTCCTCTCGATCTGGAACTCCTCCGAAGGGATAAGATGTGTCAGGCTATGCTCGTTTCCGTTTCCGGTACGTTCAAGCCATTCCAACGCCTCCTTGTTCAGTTGATCTATCGAGTGGAACGTGCGCCCACGAAGGAAGTTGTACTTCACGTATTTCACCACGTTCTCTATCTTTCCCTTCGATTCCGGATCTGACTTACGGCAGAAAACCGGCTGGAAGTGCTGCTCGTTCACGAAGGCATGGAACTCACGGGTCAGCAGGACATCTCCAAGGTTTTCATTGACGATCAGTACCTTGTCCTGGTCATAGATGATCTTCTTGGGTTTGCCTCCGAGATAGGCAAACGACAACTCATGGGCATAAACCGTCAAGGCTGTTGTAAAAGGACTCCGGCTGAAGTAAATATACTTGTATCGGCTCCGGCATAAGACAATGGCATAGAAGTAGACTTTGACCGGATGATGCTCCTTATCATACATCCATCGTTCGCCAAAATCAACTTGAGCGTATTCTCCATAGGCTGTGTCTGGTTGCTTCTCGTATTGACGGTTACCATGCCCGACACGCTTGGAGATATGATATTTGCGACGGATGTACTGCACGTAGGTGTAAACTGTCTTTTGCCCTACATCGGGGAAGTCTTCATACTGTTCACGTAGCCAGTCTCGTATCTGGCTACTCGACAGATAAGGATGAGAGTCCAGACTCTTATGTACAAAATCCTCATACGGGTCCAGTTTATGGTTATAATTACGACGATAGCTCTGGCTGTTCATAAACTCGCTCTCACTCATCGACTGATATTTACGAACGGTGTTACGGTTAATTCCCAAACAACGAGCTATCTGCGTTTTGTTTAGGCCTTTTGATTTTAATTCTTTAACTTTGTACCACATTACAAGTTTCTTTAGGGAACCTGTGAGTTCTTCGGCATCCATATTCATTGAGCTTTTCTTATCACAAAGGTATGGATGCCTTTTTTCTGTTCTTCCGAAAGTGATTAATTTACTTTGCCATTTTTCGACACTGCAAAGTTACCGATTACAGAGAAGTTCTCCTTTATCGACCCGGCGACACTCCATTATAGAAGCAAGTGCTTCCTGTTCCTCCGGATGCAGAGGATAATAACGTCTGGACAGAGTTCGTGTTATAGCTAAAGCAGTTTTCATATTTACCGGGAAAAAAGTATACAAAGAAAAGAAAAAGGGTTGAAAAAAAAGAGAATCGGAGCTTATAAAGTCTATGATTTTTAACACTTGTTTACAAAAACAACACTAATAATCAACGATTTACGAATTTTGCAAAATTAATTTGCAAAATATATGCAAAATATTTTCAAAAAGTTGAAACCGTCTAAATCACTGGTATTTAGGCGGTTTCGTTAGCAAATAAGCATTTTCAATGCTTGATACAAATATAGGTTATTTTTCTTTATCATGGCTGCAATTTTGCATTTTTTTATGTCTATAAAAAAAGCGGCTTTAACATTAAAGCCGCTTATAAACGCAATATAAAGTCACAATTAACGATCTGAGGATTCGTTTCCTGGTGGGTGATTGTTTTCCGCTTCCTCGATTTTTTTTTTGCGCTTTTGAACGTGCGAAATACCTAATGTCAAAATTGAAATTAGAATATCTAAGAGCGTTTTTTTCCAATTCATTGTTTACTCCTTTCTTTATTCTGCGGGCTGCTCTGCCGCTTTGGTTAAGTTTGTTACTGACAGTTTACGCGAAGAAGCAAAGCCGGAATTTTTGTTGATCGCGTAAATCTGAACTTGAATTTTTTGCCCGTCCTCAGGAAGGCCAAAAATTGCGGTGTACTTTTCTATAATATCCGCTTCCTTTGCATTGCCTGGAACCTGCCCCACCTGACGGAGGGCGTTTGTATTTGTGCTTTGTCCAGGTGAAAGTGTTGTAAGACGGATAACAAGAATGTCGTCTTTATCGACGTTATCTGATAACGTTACATTCAAGGCGTCCGCATCAATGGTTACGGCGGATAGTTCAGGCACGATGCCTGGCAGATCGTCACCCGGAACAGTCAAAGCCGGGGCAAGACCGACAAGTTGCAAATTCATATTACAACGTACGTACAAGTTGAAGCCGGAAATTTTGCCGGAGATACCGTACACGGCGTGATCTGACGTGACTGTTTTTGCTTTGGCGTTCCATTCTTCGCGCTGTACATCTGTCAATTCCTGCCAGTTCTTTGTAAAAAGGGTGAAATTTTGCCGGATTGCTTTCTGATATTCAGTATCAGTGTAAGTCTGCACAATTTTGTTGCGTACAACCAAGTGTCCGCCGGAATGGGTGGCGGTGATACCTCCAGTACTACCGGAGAAATCCTTAAATAAATCATTTGTTTGTGCTTTCATATCAAAGAGTTTAAATTATTATTGTCACAATTATAAAACTTTTGTTATAAATCAAACAATATATAAGTCTATTTAACACGAATAACTAATGATTTTATATTCAAAACAATCTATTCGCACACTTTTGTATGTCTTTTGTATGCCTTTGTTATGCCTTTTCAATTCAGATATGATTTTTTGAGGTTCGCACAACTCATTTATACCTTATAAATCCCGAAGGACGGGCGGCGGCTAATGAGGTAAGACTGATAAACAGATAAGATTGATGCCGCCGCCGTAGGCCATTTGTGCGGGGGTGCGACCTTGCTATTTGACCGCCGCGCACGACCTTGGAAAAACAGATTAGTTTTTTGTCGGCGGTTTGCAGGACGGTGGAAAGGGCGGTGCGTGGGCGTGGGTGGCTGGCGGATGCGGGACGGAGGTAAGATGGCAAAGGAGAGCAACGGCCAAATGCGCGTTTTTGTTGCTCTCCTCAATGGCCGGGCGAAAGATGGGCGGCGGTTGTGGTGTGACGGGGCGCGGATTATACCCGCACGTAAAAAGGTAAAAGAAAAACGAAAAGAGTACATGCGGGTATATGCACTAAGGTTGGCAAATGCGGTGCGGAGGGGTGCGGTGGGCTTCCGGGGCGCCGTCCTTAAAGACATGGGCGCCCCAGCCGTAAGGCTTAGCGGTGGGGCGCGGATTATGCCCGCGCACAACATTTGAAAGAATACTGACCTTGATTTCGGGCATTTGAACTGAGGGTGGATGAAGCGGCGGAGGGTGTGAAGCGGTGGACGGCGGGGTATCAGGGGTGAGTATGGGACGGTGTGTCGGATGCGTTGGAAAGGTTGGCGGGGTGCGGTATCAGGGGTTTTGCGGGTATGGCGGGTGTTGGCGTGGAGCTTTTCGGCAACATAATCGTAATTAAATTATGGGACATCGAAGATGTGTGAGCGAAGCGAACGTACCCATAATTTTGATTATGTTATAGAAAAGCGGGATGGATTGCGACTGTTTGACTTTTCAAAAGAAGATAAGATTTGCCGGGGAATTGCTTTTCGGATACGTTTTGCGTTACCATGAAAAACCGAACCTTAAAATTATGCACTTGTGCGGTGGTAGAGTGCTACGTGTTTCCTGGCGTTTTCGCAAGGTAACACGTAGCGCAGTGGGGGGATTGATTTATGCTTCTATGAAAAACTCTGCCTTAAAATTGCGCACGTCCTGAGGGTGGCCGAGTGTTGCGTGTAACCCGGAACGGAGTAAAGGGTTACACGTAACACTCAGGGGAGGCAAACCACTCTGCTATGAAAAACCGGACACTGCAATTACCAGGCGGGGTGATCGGTGATCTGAATCTCCCGGAGTGCAGCGACGGGTGGTTCAGATTACGCGGCGGGGGCTGATCTACTCTACCATGAAAAACCGGACGATGGCAGGAACGACCGGAGGGAGTGCAGAACGTATATTAATATACCTTATTTATATGAATCAAAAAAGAACGGATTACGTTATTTTTTGCGTATTTTGTATTGTCTAAGTAAAATAAAGTTCGTAATTTTATAATGCGTTATCTGTCAAAACAAATCTTATATATCGTTTACGGTCTTGTTTCTTTATATGAGGTAGCACAACAACATACGTTTCTTGGAATAATTATTAAAACAGGGAGAAGAACAAGACCGTATTTTCTTATTTCCGAACCTTATTAACTCTATTTTTAAATCTTATCTAACCGGAAAAGAACGGATTCTTTTATTTTTTTGTATTTCTTATTGGCGAAGTCAAATAAAGTTCGTATTTTTGAAGTGCATTACTTATCGTAGGAGCGGGAAATCCGCTTATTTAGGCGGGCTTTTTTTTGCCCGTTACCGTGATATGGCGGCTTCGTACCCCCGTGTAAGGTCATAATGGCCTTACTGCTCCTACGAGTGTAATGCAACGGGACAGGCGAAGTCGCCATTCTTTTTTTCTTCGTCTGCTCCATCATATTAACCTTTAAATTCTAATATTATGGACACCGTTGCGGACACTTTAAGTAGAGAAGATTATGACCTTTACGAAAAGGCGATGAATCCGGAGAAAACACAAATGGAGCTTAGTTGCCTGGCAGAAGCCAAAAGGAAGTTTAAAAGCCGGAGTGACTATTTAGAACATTCTGATTTGCTGGATTATCTGCTGGAAGATACGGCAGAAATGCAGGGATTTTTTTCATGGCTTGATGGCAAGAGTTTTGATTTTGAGGATTTTTATTCCATTTTCGTTGATTATGTGCTTTTGTGTGACAGAAGCAAGGAAGAAAAAAAGAAAATTATGCACAATTTGTATGATTTAATGGATTTTCATAAGCATTTAGAAGCGTCGCGGGATTTTATATCACAAAACGCATATTATTTTGAGGATTATTGGAATCAACTGCAAAAGATTATTTCAGAACGTGAGAAGTGCTGAGATAATGAAAAGCCGCCTTTGTGCTGGGCGGCTTTTCTGTTTTTGGAAAAAGAAATTTTCAGAGGGGCGGTTTATGGCCGTCTTTATCGTTACGGGTTTTGATTTTTTGTATGAACTGTTTTTCCCGGGGGGTTAATTGACGATCGGAAATGTTATCCCCGGGTTCGGGGGCTGATTCCTGGGTAAGTTTTTCATAGCCTTTGATTATCTGACTGTCGGAATATTCAGAGAGTTTTTTTTCTTTCATATCTCACCATTATTAAGTTACGGCAAGCCGAAAAAAAACGCCCGCTCCTAAGTTACGACTACCGAGGTGCGGCACACCCTATCATCCATAACCGGAACGGGCGCGCATATGTGATTGGCATATACGCAAACTTCCGGTTAAAGTTGGATGATATAAGAAAGTGCCGCTTTCGGTAATCCACTTTAACCAAGTCAGACCTATTTGGCCTGCGGGCAAGCATTTGCTTTGGCTTGCGGTGCAAATATAGATTATTTTTTGTTAATTGTGTGCGGCGAAGTCGGAAATTTACGGCGGCGGTGGTTTAAGAGAGTGAACGAAATTCCAAAGATCAGTAAATGAGCGGAACGGAAAGGCGCAGTAATCAGGGAGAATAAGACGGTATGAACGGGTGCGGACGCTGATCCGGGCGCGAATGTCGGCGGCGGCGGTTTCCAGTCGGCGGATGTTGGCAGGGGTTTGTTTTTTGTGCATGGGGACGACGGTTTTATTTTGTGATGTAAAGGAATATTTCGCGCTGGGTGCGGATGATCTCGCGGGCGGTCTGCTCGCTCTCATCCTTGAGCCGCTGGTTGATCTCGCGGACCTTGACGGCAGCGTCATGCTGCGCCTCGGCCTCGATCGAGTTGACGAGCATTTCGCGTGCTTCATCGCGCGTCATGCTCGCGATCTG
>OLRS01000688.1_pt1 | contig 38697 bp, 31 predicted proteins | sample 1673171 | NCBI WGS metagenome assembly OLRS01 (sample SAMEA3136762, study PRJEB25190) | human gut metagenome | biome: human gut; feature: human-associated habitat; material: faeces | place: Austria | collected 2013
ATCTGCTCACAAATTCCTCTGTCATCATTTTTTGCGAAAGCGACACCTATTCCTGTGATCATCAGAGGCTCTTCCAGAATACGAAAACTTGCGTCATAATCCTTCATATATTGGACAATCGATTCCTCATGTGCGGCAGCTGCATCTACATATCCTTTCCCAAGAAAGGTATAGATCAGTTCTCGGTGTCCAAGACTGATCAGATTTCCCAGTTTGGGAATTCTCTCATCCGTCCGATTCAGGAAGATGCCTTCCGGTTTGGTTGTGGACTGGACAGCCAGGTTCTTTCCCTCCAGGTCACTCAGTTTATAGATATCACTGTTCTCATTTACCGCAACCACCTGACGGCTTGCTATGTACGGTCCCGCCCAGCGATAATCGTCAAGGCGTCCTTCCATGGAAAAACAACCCATGATACAGTCAATCTCTCCGCTCTCCACCAGTTCCTTTTTCTTCTCCCAGTTAATCTGGACAACCTCCACCTGATAGCCCATTCTTTTGAATGCTTCCGTAGCCAGTTCTACATCTATGCCCGTCGGCACACCATCCTCATTCAGATAATTATAGGGTGGATAACTGTCGCTGCCGAGCGTAATGACCGGCTTTTCGGTTTCTTTTTTACTGCTGTCTGTATTTTTACACCCTGTCAGGGTGACTGCTAAAATTCCCGCAAGCAAAATGCCTGCAATTATTCTTTTTCCTTTCATTTTTCTTCTATTCCTGCTATTCTGCTATTTTCCTTTTTTACAATATCAAAATATCCAACAATTCCTATGTATCTGATGAAGCTTTATTTTACCATAAAAAAAGCACTGCCAAACAGACAGTGCACCTCATTTCATGCAACTGGCTGCCATTTTACAGGCCCTGTAGCTTTGCGTCCCAGACTTTCATCTGGTTTGCCGAATATCCTATTAAAGCTTTTAAACTCAAGCGAAAATATTGATATCATTATACTCCCATATTCCACTGTACGCAAGCAAAACCACGCCGTTTTGATGCTTTTAATGCTTTTGAAACGGCGAATCATTGAGATTGATCAAGATTCAATCCTTTTTTCTGATACTTCGACCGAATCAGCCACTTCTGATCAATCTTCCGCACCCCATCTTCAAACCGGATATGCAGATTCACCGAGCCCGTTTTCTGCTCTACTTTTTCCACCCTGCCATGCCCGAATTTGGGATGAGACACCTGCTCACCGATTTGATACTGAATTACGCTGTCTTTCGCTTTCTTGTGCTCCTGCTCCCGCCGATACCGATCCCGCAGAGGGACCGTCTTATCGTGAATCGGATTTTTCAGGACCTTGTCGTAATTATGCTTCATCAATGCCTCGCCTGCCTTGTAATAGGGCGTCGGTGCTGCGCCCACCAGGGAACAACAGTATTTCCAGGCGCTGCCGTGGGTGCCTGACTGCCACTGATACTGCTTCGGAATCGGCATATTGTACTGCATGTAATGGGCGTATTCATGGCGGTAGAGATCTGTCCGCTCCTCTTTGCTCAGCGGATGCTTCACCGCATAGCCGATAAAAAGCAGAGAAAAATGAAAATGCTCCTTCTCATTGTGACTGTCCCGGGTGTAGGAGCCCAGACAGTCCGTGTCCATGCCGAAGGTAATCGGCACCATAGCCCCCTGTAGGTGAAATTTCCGGTCAAGCTGCTCGTAGAGATTCTGGATCTGCGTCCGCAGAATCGGAATTTCTTTCTCCAGATTGGCCTTTAAAAACAAATTATCTTCAAAATTTTCCATACCTGTTCCTCAAATACTCATTTTCTGTGGTTCCATTCACGCGACTCGCGAAATCATTTCCCTTAGGCTGTCCTTATAACTGCCCCTCACGCACCATTTTCCGCCAGGTGTGTGCAAAGTACAGGATCTCCGCCACCGACGTGATCGTCCAGGAGAAGAAATACAGCAGATAAAGTGACGGAATCGTATGAAAATATGCGAAAACCGTGTAAATCCATGCAATTCGAAACACGCAGGATCCCAAAATCACGATGACCGTCGGCGCCACGCCTTCCGCCGCCATGTGACACTCAATAACGAAAAACAGGTTCAGAATCACATTGATTACACCCGCAAAAGCAAGATACATCAGCGGATGCTTTGTATCGCCCGAAGCGCTCATGACGCCGTTGCCAAAATTGTAGATACCCATGGCCGGCATGCCGACGGCATAGATTTTCAGATATAAAACCGCACCATCGATAAGCTCCGGCTTGGTGTTCATCAGCGACAGCATTCCCTTCGCAAAGGAAAAACAGATTCCGCCTGTCAGAAGTCCTATAAGGCCGCAGAGCAAAAAAGCCGTATGAATGGTCTTTTCCACAGCGAACCGCTGACCATTTCAATCCCCTTTGATTGTTTCATATTTTCACTCATGGTAAATCTTTCCCTCACTAGAGCATACTATCTACCTTTCTTTTTGTAAATATGGAAATTTTGACGGAGTCATGGGATATTTTCTCTTGCGAAAAATGCAGCAAGAACCCCATACCTCACAAAATGAAACAGATAGCTTCCGATCTCAAAAATGACGCAGCTTCCCATGGGGTAACCTGCGCCATTTCGTCCGTCTTATATAAAATTTTATCCTAACAGTTCTTCCACCATCTGTGCATCAAATTTCACGGCTTTTACTTCATTTACTTCAATCTGGTACAGCGCATTGGCCGCGATATGCTCCGCCGCCTGCTCCAGGTCGCGGATTCCGGTCGTATCCGCATACTTGGCAATGACTGCGTCCAGGCCTTCCGGCGTCACGATGCACTCATCCTTACGAAGGCTCATGCGCTTCAACACTTTCGGCAACGCAAATTTGGAAAAAATCACCTTTTTCTCTTCCTCCGTGTAATCCGGAATATCAATCACCGCAAAACGGGACATGAGCGGCGCACTGATCTGGCTCTTATCGTTGGCTGTGGCGATTGGGTACACGCCTACGGTGGGCACCATACATTCCATGTAGTTGTCGGTGAAGCCCAGGTTGTCCAGCAGTGTCAGCAGCACATCTGCGGGATTGCCGTTGCCCTTTCCGGCGTTGGCCTTGTCCAGCTCATTGATAATGAACACCAGGTTGGACTCGCCTGACATGGAAAACGCCTCCATGATGATACCCGGCTTCGCGTTGGCATAGACACGGGAGCTTCCGGTCAGCTGCTCCGGATCGTTGATGGAGCTCATGTCCAGGGTGGTCCACGGCAGCTTCAGGATACGCGCCACCGCATAGGCGATCTGGGATTTTCCGGTTCCGGCCGGTCCCACCAGAAGCAGTCCGTAAGCCGGAAGTGTATGGGTACGGTTAATCTGTATGATGGTTTCGATAATACGCTGCTTTACTTTCTCCATGCCGTAGAGCTCTTCATCGAGAATTCTGCGGGCTTCCTTCGGATCAATAGACTCAAAATAATTGCTCTTCCACTGAATATTCATCATAATGGACAGGGCCCTCTGGGCGTGACGCTTCTCCTCCGGGGATACTTCATGGGAGCGGGCCACAGCCAGGTTTCTTCTGGCCCAGAGCTGAATATTGTCCGGAAGCGTACGGCCTGCACAGGTCATAAAATCCGTAATACTCTGAAGGCTGGTCAGCTTCATGTCGTCACCGACCTCGTCCTGATCCTCATCCGTTTCTTCCTCGGAAGGCGCGTTGCTGGCAAAAAGCCGGTCGATCATAAACTGCAGAAAGCCGTCCTCTGCAGAAAGCTTGGTGCCGCCGCCAAAGGCTGTCTCCCGAATCTTGTATACGGCATATCCGTCCTCCCGGTTGGCGCCGGACAGGCGTACGTGGATCTGATGCTCGCCCAGCCATTTGATCAGGCTCACAAAACGGGCGTCAATCAAAAGAATATCCGCGTTGAATTTTCCGTCTTCTTCCTTGAATTCAAAGGCCGTCTGCTTGGCCGGATTGGTGAATACACCGCAGGAATGATGCTTCCACTGACGCTTTGTATTGTCCAGCAGAAGAATCGGCTGCTCCGGGCTGGCCTCTGTGCAATTAGTGCGGTATGTAGTATAGGTACACTCCGGCTCCTTCGGGGCGCCTGCCGGGGCGCTGTTAAAATCGAATACTGGCATGTCGTTACTCCTTTATCTCTGATTTTTGTATTTAAATTCCGAGAGCTTCATCTGAGATCAGCTCCTCGTCCTCTCTGTCTCTGTAATATTCCATATTTTCAAATCTGCATATTTTACGGATGACACTAAATGGGAAACTGTGAATCGCCACATTATAATTTTCCACACAGGTATTGTAAGTCATCTTCTGTCCTGCCAGTCCATTCTCGCACTCGCGAATCTGCCGGAGAAGCAGCTGTATATTCTCATTGGAACGCAGCTCCGGGAATTTCTCGATTGCCTGCTGAAATTCCGAACCATTGCGAATTTTTACCACCATTCCTTTTCCCTGGCTTCTGGCTTCCTCAATCTGCGTATACACTTTTTTCTCATGCTTCATGTATTTATCCGACACCCGATTGGCCTTATCCAGCAGGCGATCTGTTTTTTCCTCGTAAACCTTGATGTCGCTGAACGCTTTTCTGGCTGTCTGCTGCGTTCTGTGCGCTCCGTTATACTTGATAATCATCAGTACCAGAATTCCTGTTACCGCTCCCAGTAAAATGGAAATACCGCTTTGGAAATTGCTGATATCCTGCTCTTCCGGTATGATGGCGGCAAAAATAAAAAGCCATAAAATCCACCCTAAAATGATTGCCCCAATGAGCTGCAGTAAACCAATGAGCACATTTGGCTTTTTCATGTGAATCTCCTCCTTAGTCCACTTTTTCTCATCCATTATACACAATTCAAAGGGCGGGTTCAACCGGAGAAAGCCTGTTCTCCGCCAGTTTTTTACTGTATCTATCGCACCCGCATACTTTCCTGAATCTGCCGCCATTCCGGCATCTGGCTGTCCAGATAGGCTTTGAAGCGAGCGTTGTGGCTGGGCTCATAGAGGTGGGTCAGTTCATGGAGAATGACATATTCCAGACATTCCGGACCGAGGTTCGCAAGCTGTAGGCTCAGCCACACCTTCCGGGTCTTCACATTGCAGGTGCCCCAGCGGGTCTTCATATCGCGAATCTGCCAGCAGGAGCAGTAGAGACCGGTCTTTTTCTCCCAGACCGGAAGCCGACGGGCTACCTCTTTTCGCAGGCTTTCCTTCTTCCAGGTCTGTATCAGTTTTTCCTTTTCTTCCGTTCTTGCGCCTGCGCGCAGGAACAGGTATAGGGTATCACCTGAGGCCACCGCACGGTTTTTCCAGGCATGGGACTGAATCTCAAGTTTCAAGCTTCTGCCTAAAAATGATACTGTCTCGATTAAATCCATTTCTATCGAATCCGTTTCTGTCAAAACTTTCTCTCTTTCTGTAGAATCACTTTTTCTCTGCATACAGTTTCCTTACTCTGCGTGAATCTCTTCCTTCAGGCAGAAGGAGTAGATAATCTTCTCCTTCACCCGTTTTCCTGTGAGCCGTTCTAGGGTCAATTGATAATAGTCCAACTGTTTCTTATATTTTTTCAGGAGTTCTCCACCGTCTTTTACAAAATCGGTCTTGTAATCCACAACGACAATCTCGTTTTCCCCATTTCCATTTTTCTCATAGAACCAGGCATCGATGATTCCCTGGATCAGAACCGGCTCGTCGCTTTCACAGCCGATCTCCAACTCCCGGGCGGGCAACTGAATTACGAAGGGCTGCTCCGTATGGAACTCATTCCGGTCCCGGGCTGCGCTCATGCGCTTCGCCAGCGGCGTCTGGGCGAAGGCATAGATATCGTAGGGACGCACCACGTCTGCCTGTTCCCGGGTCATACGTCCTTCCTCCACCAGACGCTCCAGTCCTTCCTTCACCTTTTCCGAATGGTACAGTCCCCGGAAATCCAGACATTCCAGCGCCCGGTGATAAGCAGTACCTCTGGCTGCTCCGCTGACCGGCTCTTTGTCTGACATAAACTGCGGAATATAGGGCACGATTTCTTCCACCGGATAGAGTAGGGTATCCTCGTCTTCCTCCTCGGTCTGCCCCATTTTCTTCAGCTCGGATACGCTGAATTTACCACGCAGGGAAATGTCATCCTGCCAGGGATAGGTATAAGATAACTGATCTTCCAGCAGCTTTGCGTACTCCTCATCCGCTCCCGGAAGTTCGTCTGGCCGAGCAAAAGCCTCCCGCTGCTCTTCCTGCAAAATCTGCCGGGTTAATGTCTCCTCGGTCTGCCCCTCCCATGTCACCTGTTCTGTCGCAAAAGGACTGTCCTCCGCTCCCGCTGCCGCCGGAAGTACCCAGTCCAGATAGGTGCCCGCCGTGGAAATAGCCCGAAAGGACAGGGTTTTTCGCATCTTCTCTTCCAGCTTCGCCGCGCTTCCCAGCAAAATCAATTTTTCCTTCGCTCTGGTAAATGCCACATAAAGGACTCGCAATTCCTCGCCCAGCATCTCCAAATCCAAAGCCTTTTGCAGCACCCGTTTGGGCAGGGAAGCCGTGCGGGTGCGCATCGCCGCGTCCACCCAGTCTACGCCAACGCCCAGTTCCGGATGAATCACTACCCGGCTTCGGATGTCCTGGCGGTTGAAGCTCTTGCCCAGGCCTGCCACGATGACAACGGGGAATTCCAGACCCTTGCTCTTATGGATGGTCATAATACGGACAGCGTCTTCATTTTCACCCAGGATACCGGCCTCGCCGAAATCCTCATTGTAGCTCTGCAGCTGCTCCATATATCTGACAAAATGGAACAAGCCCCGGTAGCTGGTCTTCTCAAAGGCAATGGCCCGTTCGATAAGCATCCGCACATTGGCCTCCCGCTGGGCTCCCGCCGGCTCCGCCGCCAGGTAGTCGCCGTAGCCTGTGGTCTGAAGGAGCTCCTCGATAAGTTCGTGGATGGGGAGAAATTCGGCGCGTTGGCGGTAAGTATGGAGATTGAGGTAGAAATCATGTAGCTTTATCTGAATCTCCTTTTCTAATTGTGGCTGTTCTTCTATTCTTATCCCTTGTTCTGATTTTTTCTCCGTTGAATCCGTATTTTCTATCGTAATTTTCTTTCCTATCAATACGGTTCCTGACTCTTTTATACTGCCTTCTTCGTTGTCGCAAGCTTTCTCCCCTATGGCAGAATTACATTCCCCTGCATACCGCATGCACGCCTCATGAAACTTCACATCCGGATACGCGCTCTTAATCTTCGCCAGTTCCACATCCGTAAATCCGCCAATCATAGATTTCAGCACCGCCGCCAGCGGGATATCCTGTCTGGGATTATCCACGATACGCAAAAGATTTAACAGGGTCTGAATCTCGATCGTGGTAAAATATCCGGTCCTGGATTCCGTATGGGCCGGGATACCCGCCGCGTTCAATACCCGGGCGTACACATCACCCCATCCGGTCAGGCTGCGGAGCAGAATCACGATATCCCCATACCGCACCGGCCGGAAGTCTCCGGCGTCCCGATCCCAGACTTTTCCTTCTGTCATCACCCGGCGGATGCAGTCGGCCGCCGCATGGGCTTCCAGTTCCCGGTCGGTCAGTTCGGCCTGGTCGGAGTCTTCTGTCTCGGGCAGAGAATCCTTGTTTTTCTCTAATAATAATAGTTCTGGTACGTTAATTCCTTCCTCCGGCTCCGGCATCTCTGCCCCCAGATACAGCGCCGCCGCGCTGTCATAGGTGATGCCGCCCACAGCTTCCGTCATCAGCTTCTCGAAGACATCGTTCGTCCCGTCCAGCACCTCTCTCCGGCTTCTGAAATTCTTATGCAAATCAATCCGAATCTCCGCCGCCTCATCACTCTGCGGATAAGTATGATACTTCTCCATAAACAGCTCAGGTCTGGCCAGACGAAACCGGTAGATACTCTGCTTCACGTCACCCACCATGAACACATTGGGAACGCCCTGTCCGCGGCTTACGCTGTTTAGAATAATCTCCTGGATCAGGTTACTGTCCTGGTACTCATCAATCATAATCTGTGCGTACCGGGCGGACAGCTCCCGCGCCGCGTCGGTCGGCACGATCTTAAGCCCTCCATCCTCTCCGGTCTCCACATCCTCCACCAGAATCTCCAATGCCAGATGCTCCAGATCCGGGAAATCCGCCAGATTCTTAAGCCTCTTCTTCTCCTGATACCGATCCGCGAATTCCGCCGTCAGGAAAAGCAGCACCTCCGTGGTCGGCGCAGCTTTCTGAATGACCTCCAGCACGCCCGCCAGGGGCAGGTTAAAAAACTTTTCCTTCAGGTCCTTCAGGCTCTTTTTCATACCCTCCCGAAAGGCCTTAATCTGATTCTTCCGTTCTTCTTCCACATTCGGATCCTTCTTTGTGGAAAGCCGCGCAAAGGAAAGATCCGTCAACCGCTCCCGGATGTTCTCATAACTACGGCAGCTCAGAAGCTCCTGCACCTGAAGCAAATCCGCCTGTACCGCATCCTCATACATATAGGGACCGCCCGGCAGACGGCAGATCTCCAGCATCCGCCGAATCTCCTGTTCCAGATCCGCAAATGTCTGGTTTACATAATCCATCAAAAAACGCATCCAGGGGCTGCGCTCCAGCGCTTCCTCCGTCTGCGCCCTATAGGGCTCCATGCACTCCGCAAGCCATCGTTTCGGATAAGGATAGCTCACCGCAAACTCATAGAGCTGCAAAATCAGATTTTCAATGACCACATCGCTCTTTCCGGTGGCATAGGCCTCCACAAATTCCGTGAACTTTGCCCGTTCTTCCGGAGCCTCGGCGCCGTAATGCTCCTCCAGAAGCTCCTGCACCACATCACCTTTCAATAGCTTCAGCTCGCCCTCATCCCCAATACGGAACGCCGGATCCAGATCAATCTGATGAAAATAATTTCGAATCACATACTGGCAGAAGCTGTCAATGGTGGTAATCTGCGCGCTGTGAATCAACGTCTGCTGCTTCTGCAGATGTTCATTTTCCGGATCCGCCTCCAGCCGTTTCTCTAGGGCCAGCCCCACACGCTCCCGCATCTCCGCCGCAGCGGCTTTCGTAAAGGTCACCACCAGAAGCCGGTCCACATCCAGCGGTTTTTCGTCCTCGCCCTCTCCGCAGACCAGAGAAAGAATCCGTTCCACCAGAACCGCCGTCTTACCGGAACCGGCAGCCGCAGAAACCAGCACATTTTTATTTCTCACATCAATGACTTTTTTCTGTTCCTCGGTCCATCTGACGCTCACAGTTCTTCCTCCTCTATCCGCTTCCAGATTTCATCATCCCCGAAAATAGGCAGTCTCCGCCTGTGAAAGCCCCCGGTCTTGCTGTCCAGCCCACAGACGCCGCTGTAGGCGCAGTAATCGCAGGCCGTCTTCCCCTTCAGTTCGTATGGATTCACGTCCATCCGGCCATCCAGCACCTCTGAGCCAATCTTCCGGATTTTTCGGTTGACATAACGTGAAAGTGCCGCGAACTGTTCGCCGCTGGCCACCGGAGAACCGGCACGCAGGGAACCATCTTTATTATAAGCAATGGGCAGCACCTGTGACCGTCCCGGCATAGACTGATCGAGGCGCTTAATAATCTCCGGATCCCCATTGATAAGCCCATTTGGTTTCAGCTTCTCCAGTACCCGGGCTGTCACATCCGCTTCCTCTCCATCCGTATCCAGTACCGGATCCTGTATCTGATAATACAGTACGCCAGCCGGGAGTACCTCTTTGTCAGGATGCTCCTTCTTCATCAGCTCCATGGCCGCGTTCAGATAAATCACCAGCTGCAGCTGCAGTCCATGGTACAGCGCCAACAGCTGAAACGACGTAGTTCCGGACTTATAATCAATGACCTTCACATACACATGCTCCGCATCCTCGCAGGTATCCACCCGGTCGATCCGTCCCCGGAGCTTCAACTGCTCCTCCGGAGATAATTCGATATTGATGGCTTCCAGATCCGACACGCCGGAAAATGAAATCTCATAATTTTCCGGTGTAAACATCCCTTTTCGAATCTGCTCCCCAAGCGCCCAGACCGTCCGTTTCAGAATCCGGGCCATTCGACGAATCATATAGCTGTTGCGGGCAGAGCTGTTCAATACCGTATTGCCATAATCTACGGTCAAAGAGGCCAGACATTCTTCCACCCATTCATCCGCCACTTCCCGAGGCAGGGTCTTCCAGGTATAGTCGCTGGCATCCAGCTTCTTCGAAAATGCCTCCAGCGTCTCATGAAAAATATTTCCCATGTCCACCGGCGCAAACTCGTACTGCTCCCGCTCGGACAACTTCAATCCATACATGAGGAAATGGGCGTAAGCGCAGGCTGCGTACTGCTCCAGTCTGGTCACGCTGTTCTCCAGCACCGTTCCGTACAGGGCATGGGCTACTGCCTTGCCAAGCTTCGTATCCTGATGGGCAGAAAATGCCCCGTCCAGAAGCTGGGTCAGCTTTTCCTCGTACCGCTCCTGCTTCGCGTACCAGCGGTACAGCTCATAGAACTGCGCGCTGCCCCGCCCCTCCCTGTACTCTTTCAGGCCCTCGATAAGCAGGCGCACGCCCTCCCGTTCCGTTCGCGGAAGTCCGTTTTCCCGCTGCACCGTCTCCTGCTTTAATTCCAGTTCCGGGAATAACCGTTTCATCACATTCATCAGATAGGACGGACGAAGCGCCTTGCCGCCGCTGTCCAGCAGCGTACAGGAAAGATAAAGCTGGTCCGATGGCTTCGTCAGATTCAGATACAGATAAAACCGCTGAATATAGCCCTGCTCCCGGGCTGTCGGAGCCAGCTCCATACCGGATATTCGAAGCTGTTCCCGCTCCATATCCGATAACAGACCTGCCCGGGACATATTCTTTGGAACGCTGCCCTCATTGACGCCCAGGAAAAAGAGTACCTTAACGTCTTTCAGACGGGTACGCTCCATATCCCCGGCCATGACCTGATCGACTCCGGGCGGGATCACGCCGACCCTGACTTCCGCAAAACCGGCCTCCAAAATCTCCGTATACTCCCGAATGGTCAGTTCTTCCTCGCCCAGCAGATCCACCAGCTTATCCAGCAAATCCATCAAAATACCGTAAATCTGATGATACTCCTTGGCCAGCACCTCATTATGTTCCCGCTTGAATCGTTCCTCAAAAACGGCCAGCCTGCCCTGGATGCCCTTTTTCGCAATCAATTCATAGAGCGCTGTCGTCCTGGTACGGACATCCACCGCTTTTTTCCGCTGTATTTTCACAAAGGGAAGCAAGTCCTCTGCCACCCGGGCCCGGTAACCGTCGATCTGCTCCAGTTCTTCTTCCGTGAGTCCTTTATAACTACGAATAAAACGTTCTTCCCATCGCTTCGCGCCGCGAACACCCAGCGCCAGCACATAGTTTTCCAGCAGATCCACCTCTTCCGGCTCCATACCGGACAGGCCGCTCCGCAGGTACCGGAACACCGATTCGTAAGAGAAATCCTGCTCCGCAATCTCCAGCAGCACCCGGATGAATTCTACAAAGGGATTCTTCAGGATGCTGCGCTTATTGTCAAGGAAGCAGGGGATCTCATAATCCGCCAGTATTCGCTCCAGCACCGGGCTGTAGCTCTCCATGTCTCCGGTGATCAGGGCAAAATCCCGGTAGTGATAGTGCTTCTCGCGAATCAGCTCCCGGATCCGGCCAGCGGCCCAGGCGACCTCTTCCTCCGGATTTTTGAGAACGTGAAGGCTGATCTGACCGGAATTCTGCGGATACCGCTGCCATCGCAGCCGGAACAGATTCTGCTCAAGCCACCAAAGCTCCCCGCCCGCCGCAAACCGGCTCTTCTCCCCGGGGTGTACCCAGATGTGCTCCTCCTCCCGGACATTCACTTCCTGGGCCAGCCGCTTCAGCCCTGCCACCGTCTTCTTACTCAGGTAAAAAAGCTGGTGCTCTCCCTCCACATGATAGGGATTCTCCCGCTCATCGATGGTCACCGTCACCATAACCTTCTTTGCGTACAGCATCAGCTTCTGCATCAACTTATTCTGAATCGGCGTGAAACCGGTAAAGCCGTCCAGCACAATGACGCTCTCCCGGATCATCTGCGACCGCTCCGCTACCCGGCACAGCACCTCCAGCAGCTCCTCCGCCGTAATATACTGATCCGCCAGATAGGCGTGAAACGCCTTGTAAAGCACCTGCACATCGCACAATTTATAATATAGATGAGGCTTCTCCTTACTCTTCTCCAGGAAATCCGCCAGCGCCTCCTCCGTCACTGCGTACTGGGTCAGCTCGGAAATCAGTGATTTAATCTCGCTGATATACCCCATTTTCTTCAAATTCCCACCGAGGACCTTCAGTTCCCCTTTTCGCTCCTGGGCGATTTTCCGCAGCACCAGATTCTTACCGGTCTCCTCCAGTACCTTTCCCACCCGGGTTCCGGTCTCCTCAAACACCCGGTAAGCCAGCCGCTGAAAGCTTAAAATGTCAATATTCAGGATACCGCCGTCCGGATGCAGCCGCACCAGCTCCTTCTGGGTCTGCATGGTAAATTGCTCCGGCACAATCACCAGATAGCTTTGATCCGGATGCCGGATGGAATCCTCGATCACACTCCGAAATAAAGTATAGGATTTTCCCGCGCCGGAATTGCCGAAAATGAATTGCAGGGACATGGCGTTCTCCTTCCTTACTTTCGCCTATCTTTAAAGTACCTTGCCGTTTTTCTCACAGACAGGATCCTGTCCCTCCGTCATGGTCACCAGATAGCCCTCTTTTCCAAAGTTAAGCGCAAGAATTCTACAGTTTTCATCATAAAATATCTGAATAAATACTGCATTTTCAGGTACGTTGCTTCCAAAATTGTTTTGCATATATACCTTCAGAGACTGCCCCTGTATCGGAACACTGGCATTGCCAAACTGATACTGGGGATTCGTCTTGTCGGTGCTTTCTAGGTAGATCAGTACCTGCTGGCCAATCATCTTGCTGGCGTCAAGATTTCCGGTGTGCCAGTACCTCAGTTCATCCGAAAGTGTCGCGTTTGATATTCTTCCAAGGTTGTTATATTTTTTTCCATTGATGGTACAGGAATTTGTCAAGGATTTCTCCATGGCCGCATCTGTGATATGCAGTCCGTAATACTCAGAAGCCGCTGCCTGTGCAGCCGTCCAGACTCCCTTTGCTTCCGCTGTAAGCTTCTTTTCCCTGGCTCTGTCAATGTATCCGGTCAAAGCCGGCACAAGCAAGGCTGCAAGAATTGCCAGAATAACCAGTACAACAATAAGCTCCACTAAGGTAAAACCCTGTTTATTTTTTTGAGACTTCATCTTTATCATTCCCCTTGTATATTCTGCGATACTTCATATCGCTTTTCTGCGAATTTCACTGCGTTAATATGATGGTACGCGATGTCTATATGGATTATAGCATATTGTGTTTTGCTTTAGTAGGGGAATTTTCCACACAACAAATCAGCGGGCATCAACTCTACTTACATTGATACCCGCTACTAAACTATGCTGTCCATTGGACTAATACCTCATTTCTTTATTCTGTTTTCAGTTTCTTTTATTTCTTTTTATTCTGAAGTCTCATAGACTTTTTCCGTTCGATTTCTTCTGTCTTCGGTTTTTGTTTTTCGATCTTCTGTAAAGTTCATTTATACCGGTTTGCTTTTTCTTTCTTCTTTCTCATCCGGCTTTTTCTTCTTTTTTACCGATTCTCATCGAACGATTGATTTACGGTTACCTTTTTTCCTGCCTTCCGTAATTCTGCTTTTGATTAAGATTGACATCTTTCTGAAAGCTTTCTTAGGAAGTCCCTCTTAAGTCTTCGGCGGTTCGTACCTCTCTTTTCTCAGATTATAGGGTGATTCGTTATGTTCCTGTTGGACTGTACCTCCTTTACTTAGATTACTCATTCTCTATGTTAAATATAACTGGGTTATATTTAAGAAGATAGTTGAGTTGTTTTTCGCTTCCTTTCTTCTGAAGCTTTTGTCTTGTTTTTCGTGTTCCTTATCTTTAATTGTATTATAGCGGGACTTCTTCCGTTTGTCAATACTTATTTTTAATTTATTTTAAGTTTTTTCTTCTTTTATTGTTTTATTTGTGTAAATATTTTATTATTTTCTGATAATTTTAATTAACAAGTCAGCCATAAATGACAAGAAAGCCAGAGAGCTGCCGCTCTCTGGCTTTCATTTTGTATTCTCTCGAAATACTGCTATCATTTGCCTGAGATAACTATATCTCAGCTTTCTCAGGAATTCAAGCATTCAGACGATATTTAGTTCTCGTTGGACCGCTCCCCGGTAATGGAATACTCCACCCACTCTGCAATATTGGTGGCGTGGTCGCCGATCCGCTCATAATACTTCGTGATCATGAACAGATCGAGCACCTCCTCGCCCTTGCTGCCGCCGTCGCGGATGGCGTCCAGGATTTCCCCTCTTACCTTTAAAAACAGTCCGTCCACAATATCATCATCCCGAATTACCTGACGGGCCAGCTCCAGGTCTTCTTCCACATAAGCAGTAACACTGTCTGTCACCATTTTCATGGCAGCCACGCCCATCTTGCACACATGCAGGAACTTATCCGGAAGCTTTTCGTTCATATCAATGACGATGTCTGCGATATCTGCCGCCTGATCGCCGATACGCTCCATATCCGTCACCATTTTCAGGGCTGCGGAAACCCGGCGGAGATCCCCGGCCACCGGCTGCTGATGGAGAATCAGCTTCATACAAAGACTCTCGATGTCACGCTCCTGACGGTTAATGATCGCGTCATTCTTCATAATTTCCTCTGCCAGCTGCAGATCGCCGTCTGTCAGAGCTTTTGTAGCATTGGAAATGGCCTTTTCGCACAGACCGCCCATGGCAATCATCTGTGTATGCAGCTCGGTAAGCTGCTCCTCATAAAAATCTCTCATAGCATCAACCAAACCTTCCTGAAATATAATTCTCGGTACGTGTATCCTTTGGCATGGAGAATATCTGATCTGTGTTGCCGTATTCGATGACCTCGCCCAACAGGAAAAATGCGGTCTTGTCAGAAATACGGGCAGCCTGCTGCATATTGTGAGTAACCATAACGATGGTATAGTCCTTCTTCAGCTCCATGCACAGATCCTCTATCTTCGATGTGGAAATCGGATCCAGCGCTGACGTCGGCTCATCCATCAACAAAATCTCCGGTTTGACTGCCAATGCCCTGGCGATGCAGAGACGCTGCTGCTGACCGCCGGACATGCCCAGGGCGCTCTTCTTTAAGCGATCCTTAGTCTCATCCCAGATAGCTGCATTCCGCAGAGATTCCTCCACGATTTCGTCCAGCTTTGCTTTATTTCGAATGCCGTGGGTCCGGGGACCGTAGGCAATATTGTCATAGATGCTCATAGGAAATGGATTCGGTTTCTGGAAAACCATGCCGACTCTGCGGCGCAGGTCGTTCACATCCATTCCCTTATAAATGTCCTGGCCATTCAGGGTTACCTTTCCGGTAATCTTACAGCCGGCCACCATATCATTCATACGGTTCAGAGATTTTAAGAAGGTAGATTTACCGCAGCCGGATGGTCCGATGAAAGCGGTAATCTCATTTTTCTCAATCTCCATATTTACATTTTTGAGCGCCTGGAAATCCCCGTAGAACAGATCCAGATTCTCAATGTTCATAATACCCATACTTTATTCTTCTCCTGTCTTCTTCGCCAGCTTCTTTGCGATGAAGCCTGAAAACGCGTTAATTCCGATTACGATGATGAGCAGCACTACGGCTGTGGCTGACGCCTGATCCACATGAAGGGCCTCACTGGTCAGCACGTACATATGTAAAGCCAGAGTCCGTCCGGATTCCATGGTTCCCGCATACTTGGCCACCGTTCCGGAGGTGTACATCAGCGCCGCCGTCTCGCCCACGATACGGCCGATTCCCAGGATCACACCTGCCAGGATACCCGGAATCGCGCTGGGCAGTACCACCTGAAAGACGGTCCGGAGCTTTCCGGCTCCCAGTCCGAAACTTCCCTCCCGGTAGGAATCCGGTACGGAAATCAACGCTTCCTCCGTAGTCCGCATAATCAGCGGAAGAATCATAATCGCCAGGGTGAAAGCGCCTGCCAGCATGGAGTAGCTCCATTTTAGCTTTGTTACGAAAAACAGCATACCAAACAGGCCATAGACGATAGAGGGAATACCCGACAGCGTCTCCGCCGTTACCCGCACCACGCCGACGAATTTATTTCCCTTTTTCGCGTATTCCACCAGATAAATGGCAGAAAAGATTCCCACGGGAACCGCCAGAATCAGCGCCAGGAAAATCATTTCGATGGTGTTGAACAGCGCCGGCATCAGGGAAACGTTGTCCGAGGTGTAATGCAGGGAGAACAGCTCCGGCGTCAGATAGGGTACTCCCCGGATCAGAATGTAGGCGATCAGGAAAATCAGTACGGCAAAGGTCACGCATGCTGCCAGCACCACCAGCAGGAACAGAATCAGGGAACCCGGATGCTTCCGCAGAGCATGGAGCTTATCGCCTGCCGTCTGCTTATTAATTGCTTCCATTTCCGCCCCTCCTTAACAGTGATACGCTTAAGTTGATAATCAGAATAAATACAAAGAGCACAACCGCCGTGGCAATCAGAGCCTCCCGGTGCAGGTCTGTGGCGTAGCCCATCTCAATGACGATATTGGCTGTCATGGTACGGACGCCCTTAAACAGGCTTTCCGGCATCTTAGTCTGATTTCCGGCTACCATAATAACTGCCATGGTCTCGCCGATGGCCCGGCCGATTCCCAGTACAATTCCGGTCAGCACACCGGATTTTGCCGCCGGTACGATAACCGTAAATACGCTCCGCTCCTTGGTTGCTCCCAGTGCCAGCGCTCCCTCATGGTACATGGCCGGTACGCTCCGAAGAGCCGTTTCCGTAGTTCCGATGATGGTCGGCAGAATCATGATACCCAGAAGGATGCATGCGGTCAGCATGACATTTCCCTTGCAATGGGGAATCTGCCGGAGCAGGGGAACCAGAACCATCATGCCGAAGAAACCATATACGACCGACGGGATTCCGGCCAGCAGCTCGGTGGCTGCCTTCAGGGGACGGTAGATTTTTTTCGGGCAATAGTACGCCATGAAAATCGAGGTCAGGATTCCGATGGGAACTCCGATGAGAATTGCTCCCGCTGTCACGTAGATACTGCCCAGAATAAAGGGCAGGATTCCGAAAATGTTGTTGCCCGGCTTCCATCTGGTTCCCAGCAGGAACTCCATCGGTCCGATTTTTCCGATGGCCGGAAGTCCGTTGGCAAACAGAAATACACAAATGAGTATTACTGCCAGAATAGAGGCGCAGGCGGCTATGAAGAACACCGCCTGCATAAATACTTCCTTGATACGCGCTTTCCAAGCCGCCTGTTTCATATCATTTGCCCTCTTTTGCTTACTCTACCTCGCTCCAGGAAGTAGTCTCGCCTACGTAAATGCTCTTTACCTGGTCTTTGGTCAGGTTGTCGATGGGGTTGTTGTTATTTACAACTACCGCGATACCATCCTGTGCGATAACTGTTGCGGTAAGCTCAGCTGTCTCTGTGTCCTTCAGCTCTCTGGAAGCCATTCCGATGTCGCATACGCCGTCCATAGCTGAGGTCATACCTGTGGTAGAATCACTGGTCTGAATCTCAATCTTTACGTTGCCGTTCAGCTTCATATAAGCCTCTGCCAGTTTCTCCATCACCGGAGATACAGAAGAGGAGCCTGCTACTGTCACGCTGCCGCTTGCCTGGCCGCCTGCGAATGCCGGAGCCGCGTCGTCGATGGTGATGTATCCCTCATCGCTTACAATCTGCTGTCCCTCTGCGCTCAGGATATAATCAATGAAATCCTGCGCAGCCTCGCTTACCTCGCCCTTGGTTGCGATGTTGAAGGGTCTGTATACCTTGTAGCTGTCGCTCTTAATATTTTCTACGGTCGGCTCTACGCCGTCAATCTTCAGTGCCTTTACGGTATCGTTCAGGGAACCTAAGGATACGTATCCGATTGCGTAATCATCGCCAGCCACGCCGGTCATCATAACGGAAGTATTGTTGGTGATGGTCGCGTCCTCGGTGGTGTTGTCAATCTTTTCTCCGTTGGCGTCCTTCTCTTCTACGCCGAACAGCTCGATGAATGCGCCTCTGGTTCCGGAACCGTCCTCACGGGAATATACGGAGATATCCTCTTCGGTGTCAAAATCTGCTGTTGCTGTATCTTCCGCTGCCGCAGTATCCGCAGCTGCTGTGGTATCTGCGGTCTCAGAGCTTCCGCAGCCTGCCAGCATTGCTGCTGTAAGTGCCATGGTCATCAATAAGCTAACTGTTTTCTTTTTCATAATGTTTTCTCCTTTTCGCCGGGTGAACGTTTCCGGCCTCTTCTCTCTTTTCTTCTCCAAGGCGTTTGGTTTCTCTTGTCCGCCCTGTGATTACCATCTTAGACCGCCAATGTTAAGGGTAAAAGCCTGGTTTCGTTAAGGGTATGTAAAGAAGCGGTAAGGGTTTTGTTGTGCCATCAGAACTATGTGGAAATAAAAAAAGCCCGGCAGAGGGTCTCTGCACTGACGCCTCCGCGAGCTTTTCTTCTTACATTTCCTATTCTGTTTCAGACGAATTTGTATCCCATTCCGCGAACAGTCTGAATATACTGGGGATGATCCGGATCCTTTTCAATTTTTTTCCGGAGATTCCGCACATGCACATCCACTGTCCTGGTTTCACCGGAATACTCATATCCCCAGATCAGCTCCAGCAGCTGCTCCCGGGTGAATACCCGATTCCGGTGGCTGGCCAGAAGGTAGAGAAGTTCAAACTCCTTCAGAGAAAGAAATACGGGCTTTCCGTCCATATAGACTTCCCGGGATGTATTGTTAATCAGTAGATCCCCCGCCGTAATCTTATCCTCCGGCTCTGATTCGATTTTCTCAAGAGAGCTGCGGCGAAGCAGCGCTTTCACCCGGGCCAGCAGCTCCCGGATGCCGAAGGGCTTGCTGATATAATCATCGGCGCCCATCTCCAGTCCCAGGACTTTATCGATCTCTTCGCCCTTGGCTGTCAGCATAATGACAGGCATTGTAGACAGGTTTTTGTCTGCCCGCAGGCTTTTCAGCACCTCAATCCCGTCCATGCCGGGCAGCATATAATCCAGCAGCACCAGATCCACCTGCATGGTTTTCAGAATCGCCAGGCCCTTTTCTCCTGTCTCAGCCCGCAGGACTTCGTATCCATTTTTTTCCAGATTGTACTCCAACAGATCTAAGATATGTTCTTCATCATCTATGGTTAATATAACTTTTTTTGCCATGATATCTCCTCTGCAATGATTCAGTGCCTTCCATTATTTCTATGATCTTTTTTAGTAGGGCAGCTTCACTGTAAATTCGGTTCCGACGCCCGGTTTACTGGTCACATGGATGGTGCCGTTATACAGCTCCACAATGTGCTTCACGATGGACAGTCCCAGTCCGGTACCGCCCTGGGCCTTGGATCGTCCCTTATCTACCCGGTAGAAGCGTTCGAAAATCCGCTCCAGCTGCTCTTCCTCCATTCCGATACCCGTATCCGAGATTTCCAGCACCAGCTGATTTCCCAGTGTATGACACACTATCGTAACCGCGCCGAACTCCGTGGCCTTCAGGCCGTTGTCTATCAGATTAATCAACAGCTGCTTGATCCGATCCCGGTTGCAGTTATAGGGCTTCAACGTCGGATCCGGCTGAAAAATCAGACGGACATGCTCCTTAACCTTGGGCTGCAGAAGCTCCACCACCTCGGCAATCACTGCGTTGACGTCGCAGGGCTCCCGGTTGGTGTCCTGCTTACTCTCAATCTCGGACAGCAATAAGGTGTCGCTGATCAAGTTACTCAGGCGCTCAGTTTCAATCTCGATAATATCCAGAAATCTATGGGCCATTTTCGGATCCTCAATGGCTCCGTCCTTCAGGGTCTCTACGAAACCCCGGATAGAGGTCAGCGGAGTCTTTAGCTCATGGGTCACATTGGACACAAATTCCCGGCGCATATTTTCCACCTTCTTCATGGCCTGCACATATTTCCGGAAGTAAGCTCCCAGGAAAATAACAACCACCAGAAGCACCAGGGTTGCCAGTATGGTGGAACGGACAAATTCATTGTCCATATTTTTCAGTTCGCTTAAGGGCAGGGCCACACGCATGACCCCGTGAAAATCACCGCTGTCCACCGGTACCGCGCAGTAACAGTAGTCCACGTCAAAGGTGTCCGACTTCCGAATCAGGCTGTTGCTCTGACCTTCCAGGGCCTTCTGTACCTCTTCCCGGTTCAGATGATTGCTCATCAGCTGGCCGGCTCCCTGGGACTCTCCCAGCACATTGCCCTCGGAATCTATAATGGTGATCCGGATATTGTAGGCTTTCGCGTAATTCTCCGCGAACTGCTCGTAACCGTTTTCCCCGGCCACTTCCTCCGCCTGGAACAAATCCCGCAGCATTTCCGCCTGGGTCAGATAGCTTTTCTCGCTCTGATGCTCCAGATAACTGAAGCCATTTGTCCAAAATGCGTATTCAAACGCGACTAACGCAATCATTGCCGCAATAATATAGCCTACCAGAACCTTCTTTTTCACGCTTATCCCTCTTTCTCGTCTGCCACATAGCCTACTACGTTGTTTGCATGATCGGAAATCCGCTCAATATTGCTGAGCATATCCAGAAAAATGACGCCACGGGCCGCGGAACATTCATTGTGCGCCAGCCTGTTAATATGCTGGGTTCTGAGATCCTCCTCCAGGTCATCGATCTCATCCTCAATCTGAACCACCTGCTGCACGTAGGCCATTTTCTCAGTCTCACGGGCCAGTACCGCCGCCTTCACCGCGTCCACGGTCAGGCTGGCGATTTCTTCAAAGCCGTGCATGGCCTCCATGGAGAAATGCAGTCCTTCGTTAATCATGGTCTGGGTCAGCTCCGCCAGATTATCGCAGTGATCGCTGATCCGCTCCAGATCGCTGACGGTGTAGAACAGATCATTGATGATGAGACGCTGATGATCCGTCAGGGAACCCTTGCTGATTTCCGCCAGATATTCTGTCATCTTTTTCTCGTATTCATTCATATTCTGCTCTAAGCGGACCGCCTTGTCAACCCGTTTCTGGCTGCCGGTCCGAATGGCGTCAAATACAAGCTCCACATGGGCAATCGCCAGCTCGCCCATGCGAACCACTTCCTTCAGGGCGCCCTCCACCGCAAAGGACGGAGTCTCCAGAAAACGAGATTCGATATGGGGAAGCTCGAAGGCCTCCTCTGCCTGCTCCTCCTCCCCGTCGTCCTTCACAATCATTCCGGACAGCTTCACCAGAAGATTGCCAAAGGGATAAAGAAGAAGCGTATTCGTAATATTAAAGAAGGTATGGAACACGGAAATTCCCACGCTGTTGATATCGGAAGCTGCCCACGCTTTATTGATGGAAAATACGATGAACATACCAATGCCGAACACAATTGCGCCAATGGTATTGAACATCAGATGGATGACTGCCGCACGCTTGGCAGTCTTATGGGCTCCCAGACTGGACAGAAGCGCGGTTACGCAGGTACCGATATTCTGTCCCAGGGTGATAAATACCGCCGAGCTCCAGTTGACCAGGCCGTTGGCCGCCAGCGTCTGCAGAATACCCACCGACGCGGAAGAACTCTGAATCAGAGCCGTAACCGCCAGACCGGCCAGCATACCCAAAATAGGATTCCGGCCCAGTACCCGGAAGGCCTCAGAGAAAATCGGCGCGTCCCGGTAAGGAGTAATCGCGCCGGACATAAAGCTCAGTCCGATAAACAGTACGCCGAAACCAATGAGAATTTCACTCACATCCACGATTTTTTCCTTTTTGGAAAACAGCAGCATAAAAGCTCCGATTCCAATCAAAAGCGGAGCGAAAAATTCCGGCTTCAGGAACGCCCCCCATTCGCTCATGGACACCAGCCAGGCCGTCACCGTGGTACCGATATTGGCGCCCATGATGACGCCCACTGCCTGGGTCAGATTCATCAGACCCGCATTTACAAAACCGACGACCATAACCGTGGTCGCCGAGCTGCTCTGAATAATTGCGGTCACTCCGGCTCCCACCAGAATTCCCATCAGACGGTTCCGGGTCAGGAACTCCAGTAAATGTTTCATTTTATTGCCCGCGGATTTCTGCAGTCCGTCCGCCATGACGTTCATGCCGTACAGGAACATACCCAGACCTCCGATAAAACGAAACAGCATTTCTACATGTTGCATGTTCTACTCCCTCCTGATATTACATTCATGATAACTTCTCAAAGTTAATTTTTTCTTTTGTTTCTGTTATCACCTTATCAAGGAGAGGTAAAAGAAGATCGCAGGTTTTGTTAAGTTTGTGTAAAATAGCGCAGAAGGAATCCTGTCGGAATGCTTCTGCGCTATTATTTTAAAATCCTTTTTCTTTTAACCCCTTCACCAAATTTACATAAAACTCCCGCACATCAAACCCTTCGATATTCTCCCGGTTCAGATCAATCATGTCTCCATGAGAAATGCCGCGGGGGCCGGGCGCAGTCAGATAGGTGTAGGCTTTACCCCATGGGAAGGACGCTTCGCCTACCAGGCCGTCGTTTTCGCCGTCAAATAAATGGACGAAACGGTTGGTCAGGTTCAGCGGAAAGCGGCCGCCGGAGGCGTGCTTTAAGCAGGAACCGGTGCTTTGAATGTAGACGCCCTCCGGATCCGGCAGTTCTTCGTTCAGCTTCCGGCAGGCGCTGGCTGTCAGATCGCCCACAGCCGCCAGAAAATCCGGGTTATCGTCACCCAGCTTCTTCAACGTGGCATTGTAAGCGGCTGCTACAGCATTTTTCTGTTTCTCAGGTATCAGATTCAACAGATAGTCTGCGAATTCGCAGCCCCGGTGGGGTGTGTTGATGGTGGTGAGGGACGCCACATAAGGAGCCATCCCAAGCCTGGAAATGGCGTAGCGGCTGTCCAGACCACCCTTGGAATGGGCGATGATGTTCACCTTCTCACTGCCAGTCTCCTGAAGTACGGCCTTAATCCGGGCCGCAATCTCCGCTCCCGAATCGGCCACAGAGGCCGCCGACTGATGATTTCCATAGTAAATAACGGTCCCATTTTTCTCTAGCTCCGCCGGAATCCGTCCCCAGTAATTCAGGTAACGGAAATCCCGGAAAAAGACGCCATGAACCATTAGAATCGGATATTTCGTCGCGCAGACCTGATCTGCCGCACGGTTTTCGTCCAGCACGATTTTCTCATTTTCAAACTGCACCTCCCGGGCTGCCAGTTTTACCAACCTGCCCAGGACGATGAGATGCACCACCGGAATCATACCGCAGACGATACCGATAAGGCGCCATTTTATCCCGATCTGCGCCGAAGACAGGTAAATCCGTAGAATCCCGCTCCAGAATACCACGGCTTCCACCAGAATCAGAACTGCCGCCGCTACCAGCCAGAGTCGCCAGTCCGCCTCCGCTTTCACCTGCGGTAACGTCCAGCCTGCAAATGTCGCCAGCCAGAATCCACCGGCCAGCACGCAAGAGCTTAGGAACAGATAGATAAGCTCCACACCGTTCTGACAGGTCCGAAGCCGCCGGGAATGTAGAATGTCCATATAACAGCCCGGTTTCATGCAGATGAAAATCAGGCACAGGAATAATAATAAAATTCCCCACGAATTCAGCCAATTACTCTTCCATAGCAATGGGCTGACTGCCAGGGTAGAAATTACTGCAATATTGAAAATTCTGGGGATGTATTTTTTCATCGATGCTCTTTCCCTTCCCTATCTATTTTATCGTCTCAATCCGCACCCTGCGGTCCCGTCCTCTGGTTTCCCAGATCATCAGATATACATGGAATTCCAGATTATCCTGCGCGATGGTAAAGGGTTCCTCCCGTAGCACCTCCGCGCGGATTCCCTGTCGGGCCAGCTCCTGCCGACGCTCTTCGGCCTGCTGCTCCAGCCGTTTTATCGCGTTATCAGTTGCTTTCCCAAAGGAACGTCTGGGATAATCCTGCACTGCTTCCCGCAATCGCCGGGACAACAGGTCTACCACCTCCTCGCATTCCGTGCGATGCAGCATGGCCGCAATCCGTTTTGCCAGAAGGGGCCAGGGATGTCTTCGGTAAAACTTTAGCCGCCACCCAAGCTTTTTATTTCCGCATTCCCGCGCCAGCTCCTCCATGACATTCAACGCTTCTTCCGAAGGATTCCACGGATCCGGAATCGGCACAATGTATTTCGCCGGGACAGCCGGATAACAGCAGTAATTCAGCGGTGGAAAATAGGCCAGATGCGCCAGTCGCCGCTCTTCCGGGGTGCAATATTCCGGCCCCAGATATTCGCATTTATCCCGGAGAATCGCAATCCGATATTCCAACTGCCGCAGATATTCATATCCAGGCACCCAGAAATGCGCGATTTCTCCATAATTATAGAGATGCACCTCCAAATCCAGATTTTCAAACAGCAATGTCACCGCGTTATCGCCCTGCCGGACCACCAGCACATACCTGGCCGCATCCCGACTCATGGACCAGGTCAGCGCTCCCTCATAATCCTCCAGATAATGGCCGGTCAGCGCTGCGCCACGAAATACCAGAAAGCTTTCCACGGCATCGTTCATCAGATAAACTAACCTGCGCTCCGTATCGCCCTCTTTTGCTGGCAATAATTCAAACTGATCCTGCTCCAGCAATTCCTCCAGCATTACAAATGTATCCATGTATAACCTCTTTTGTTTTTCTCATTTTACGCTCTTCTCAGCAGCTCCGCGATCTGCAGATTCCGATCCGGAATCCGATACTCCTCCGCGCTCTTTTCCAGGCGGAAATCAAACTGTATACCTTTCCGACCTTTTGATTGAAACAGAATTTCCTTTAAAAAAGATCCAGCATATTATCCAGATAAATCTCTTCCCGCACCTCCAACTGGTATTCCGGCTTTGTCATATAATAGAGCAGAAATTCCAGAATCAGAGCGCTTCCCAGCCCCCGGCCCTCGATTTTAAACTGGGAAAAGCCCAGGGGCAGATACCGGTTCCGAATCTCATCTATCCCGATAAAGCCCGGATTTTCCATGGCCCTGGAAAAACGGTAGCCGTCCCCGCCGCCGGGAGCCCGACAACTATGCTCAGTCCCGAATTCTCCCAGATTTTTCCTGCTCACAGCCTCGTAGCAGCTTTTTCTGTCCCGGCAGCCGAACCAGCAGCACTCATTGCAGAGAAATTCTACCTTTCTCCGCTCCGACTCCGTAAGGGACTCCCATTTGGAAAAAGCCCTGTTCAGGCGGAAATCAGGCACCACATAACGGAACTCCTCCCTGTCAAGCTCCTTATGAAGCTCCTGAAAATCAGTCAGAACCTTCGTGGTGGAGGAAACCAGATAAAGCCCCGGGTACTTCCTTTTCAAATACTCCAGAAGCAAATCCGAATGAAGGATCACGCCGTTTGGAACTGCCCCGGTCTTTTCCAGCAGTGCGCAGAGATCGTTGCATTTTTTATCGGAAAGATGCTCCTTCCGGAGCAGGGAATTACTGAAGGTCAGCCGGGCGGAAATGCCGTATTCCCGCATCAGAGCCAGAACCTCCCGCGGCTCCTGCTCCCCGAATCCGGCGCGGCCGCCGCCCCAGAGGCAGTCCGCCGGAGCGCCGTAGATGGAACCTATCTCGCACCAGTCATAGAACCAGTCCCGGTGCTCCCGAAATAATGGCAGAAATACCTGATACAGCTCATAGAATTCGAACAAGCCCGGTAAGTGATAATATGCTTTTTTCATGTTACCTTTTCCTCTGCTTATCTTTCAAAAGGTTATTATAGTTTACATAAAATCAAGCAAGCTTTCCCCTCTTCTCCCAAGGTAAAAAGATCCGCTCATCTCTTCGCATATAGCTGAGCAGTTTCCGCTTCCAGCTCCCGGTTGATCTCGTCCTCGCTGTCCGCCATGGCCTGAAGCGTCATGGTCAGCAGCTTCTCCAGCGGCCAGCCAAGCTGCTCGGCGCCCCGCTCAATGACTTCTCTGGAGCAGCCTGCCGCGAAGCCCTTGCTCTTGTATTTCTTCTTCAGGGATTTCAGCTCCATGTCCTTGGTGCTCTTGGACGGGCGCATCAACGCAGCCGCCCAGATAAGACCGGTCAACTCGTCTGCCGCAAACATCACCTTTTCCATCTCATGTACCGGCTCCACGTCCAGGGTCACGCCGCATTCGACGGTGATGCCATAGCCATGGGAAACCACCGCATGAATGATATCCTCCGACACGCCGCCTTCCCGCAGAAGCTCCGGCGCTTTCAGGCAGTGTTCTGCCGGATACAGTTCAAAGTCAATGTCATGCAGCAAACCTACAATACCCCAGTGCTCCTCCTCAGCGTCGTAGCCCAGCTCCCGCGCGTACCATTTCATCACGGCCTCTACGGTCAGTGCGTGCTGAATATGAAAGGGATCCTGATTGTACTTTTTTAATAAGGCAAATGCCTCTTCTCTGGAAATATCGCTCATGCTTCATCGTCTCCTTGTACTCCCTCCGAAAGGCCTGGCGGCTGTCGGAGTGGTTTCTTCTAATTCTGTATTTCATTCATCATATGCTTGTATTCCCACTTTGTCAATAGGATTAATATGCAATGAATTTCCTGTTACATAAAAAAGGCAGAGCCGCCTGACGCCAACTCTACCTTTTCATATTCTATATCTATTTCGCCTCAGAGGTCAGCATCACGCCCAGCTTCTGGAAGGTCTTCTCATCGGCCGCGCTCAGCATACGGGAGGTGTGGACCTGGCTGCCGCGAAGATTCGGAAGCTGCCGGAGGGCAAGGTCAGCCAGCGGGTTGCTCTCGGAGCTGGATGAAAGGGCGATGAGCACTTCCTCCATGTGGAGACGCGGGTTGCGGCTGCCCAGGTAGTCTACCTTCAGCTTCTGGATGGGCTTGATGACATTCGGGGTAATCAACAGCACATCCTCATCAATGTCCGCCAGGTGCTTCAGGGCCTTGATAAGCAGGGCAGAGCAGGCGCCCAGCAGTTCACTGGTCTTGCCGGTGATGATGGTGCCGTCGGGCAGCTCCATGGCTGCAGCGGTGTGACCGGTGGCTTCGGCACGGGTCAGGGCTGCAGGTACCACCTTGCGGTCCTTCACGGTTACGCCTGCGTTGTTCATCAGAAGCTCGATCTTGTAAGCTTCTTCTTCCTTGGATTTACCCCTTGCAATGTTCACCAGAGTCTGGTAATAACGGCGGATAATCTCCTGTCCGGACGCCTCACGGCAGGCCTCGTCGTCTACGATACAGTTGCCGGCCATATTGACACCCATGTCGGTGGGGGACTTGTACGGACAGTCGCCGTAAATCTCCATGAACATGGCGCGCAGTACCGGGAAAATTTCCACATCACGGTTGTAGTTGACCGTAGTCTCACCGTAGGCTTCCAAATGATACGGGTCAATCATGTTCACATCGTTCAGGTCTGCGGTGGCAGCCTCGTAAGCCAGATTGACCGGATGGCTGAGGGGCAGGTTCCAGATGGGGAAGGTCTCGTATTTGGCGTAGCCCGCACGGACGCCCCGCTTGTGCTCATGATAAAGCTGGGACAGACAGGTAGCCATCTTTCCGCTTCCCGGTCCCGGCGCGGTGACAACTACCAGCGGCTTGGTGGTCTCGATGTATTCGTTGTGTCCATAACCCTGATCGCTTACGATAAGCGGAATATTGTTCGGATAGCCCGGAATCAGATAGTGACGGTACACCTTCACGCCCATTTTCTCCAGACGACTCTGGAACATCTGGGCGCTGTACTGGCCTGCGTAGTGTGTAATGCAGACGCTGCCCACATAGAGGTTCTTGGACTCGAAAATGGCTTTCAGACGAAGCAGATCAGAATCGTAGGTGATACCTAAGTCGCCTCGTACCTTATTTTTCTCGATATCCTCTGCGCTGATTACGATAACGATCTCCACCTGATCGGCAAGCTGCATCAGCATCCGCAGCTTGCTGTCCGGCTCGAAGCCCGGCAGTACACGGGACGCATGGTAATCGTCGTAGAGTTTTCCGCCGAATTCCAGATACAGCTTATTATCAAACTTGGCGATACGCTCCCGGATGTGTTCCGACTGCATAGCCAGATATTTGTCATTGTCAAATCCTTTTCTCATGTTGCTTCTCCCTTTGTATTTTATTTTCACCTGCAGAACCTGCCGGCGACAGCTCCTTCCGGATACTTTTTAACCCAAAAAGGGGACACTGCCACGCTTAAGCAGCAGTATCCCCAAACAGTTCTATATTATGAAAAATTTAGTCTGCATAACCGTTCGGGTTCATGGTCTGCCATCTCCAGGAATCCTCACACATCTCCTCGATGCCATACTGCGCTACCCAGCCGAGCTCATTCTTCGCCTTGGTGGGATCCGCGTAGCAGGTAGCAATATCGCCCGCACGGCGGGGCTTGATTTCATAGGGAATCTCCTTGCCGCAGGCTTTTTCAAAGGCATGCACCACGTCCAGGACGCTGTAGCCCTTGCCGGTGCCCAGATTGTAAATCAGTACGCCGGGCTCGGTTTCCTCCACCTTCTTAATTGCCGCCACATGGCCCTTTGCCAGGTCTACCACATGAATATAATCACGCACGCCGGTTCCGTCCGGAGTATCGTAATCATTTCCAAAGACGCCCAGACACTTCAGCTTGCCGATGGCTACCTGCGCTACATAGGGAACCAGATTGTTCGGGATACCCTTCGGATCCTCGCCGATGAGACCGCTCTTGTGAGCTCCAATCGGGTTGAAATAGCGAAGCAGTACCACCTTCCACTCCGGATCGGATACATAAATATCGGTCAGTACCTGCTCCAGCATGCCCTTGGTCTGTCCGTACGGGTTCGTAATCTTACCCTTGGGGCATTCCTCGGTAATCGGGATAAATGCCGGATCACCGTATACGGTAGCAGAGGAACTGAACACAATATTCTTTACGTTGTGCTTTCTCATCACGTCACAGAGAATCAGAGTTCCGGTAATATTATTATAGTAATACTCGATGGGCTTGCGTACCGACTCGCCCACGGCCTTGTAGCCTGCAAAATGAATAACGGATTCAACCTGCTCCTTATCAAAGATGGCGTTCAGGGCGTCACGATCCAGAATATCCGCCTCATAGAACGTAACCTTCTTTCCTGTAATCTGCTCCACGCGTTCCAGCGCTTTTTCACTTGCATTATACAGATTATCTACAACTACTACTTCATAGCCTGCATTCAATAACTCTACACAGGTGTGGCTTCCGATAAAGCCTGCACCGCCTGTTACCAAAATTGACATCAAACTGTCCTCCTGTTTTCAAAGGTTAGCCTTTGCTAACATTTGTTTCACTACTATTCACTGCTAAATCATAACACGGTTTCGTAGGTGGTGCAAGTGCCATTTCCTCCAAAAAAATTGCAGCGTTTTCATAACAGACAGCTTTACGGCAAAATTTCAAGCCAGTAGCCATCCGGATCTTCGATAAAATAGATCCCCATTTCTTCATTTTCGAAGCAAATGCAGCCCATCTCCTTGTGCTTTTTATGCGCCTCTTCATAATCGTCCGCCCGGAATGCCAGGTGAAATTCACATTCGCCCAGATTATAGGGCTGCGGATGCTCTTTCAGCCAGGTAAGCTCCAGCTCAAAATCACTTACCTCATTACTCAGATATACAATGATAAAATCATTGGCCGTCTTTCGTCTCACTTCGTGCAGATCGAGAGCTTCGTTATAGAATTTTATAGAACGGTCCAGATCGGATACATTATAGTTTTCATGAATCATCTTAAATTTCATAGCACTTCTCCTTTTGCGCATTCTGTGTTTTTTATACGTGATTTGTATTGCGGATATTCTGTGATAAACCGCTTTATTACGCTGGCGTCCTCCCAATAATGCATGGGAAAAACAGCATTGCAATCTACATTTTCCAGAAAATACAGAATTCCATCGGCATAGTGGGCTTCCTGCCTCGGATCAAGGGGAACGAATGCAGCGTCAAAGTGCATACCCTTAATTTTCCGGATTTCCGCACGATACGCCGAAGTGAGCCTCCGGTTATCCGCTTCCGGCTCTCCTTCCCAATACCAGTCATTTAAGTCGCCGGCATGGTAAATCGTGCCCTCTTTCGTTTGAACGATAAATGCGACGCCGCTATCGTTAGAAAGTAACGTATCGACCCGGGTACCATGATCCAGTTCATAGGTTTGATCGTGATAGGCGTATGTAATTTTTATATTCGACAGGTGGTTCCTGTTGCGTATATCTTTCGCCAAAATTGCCTGATACGTCATCCCCATATGGTCAAGCATTTCGAAGATTTTGGGATTAAAATGATCCTTATGGAAGTGACTGCAAAAGACAATTACCTCTTTTTTTCTGTCGAGAGATGGCAATTCACCCCTGTAATAGTCGAAAATATAGTAGCAGTCGCCGGATTCAACCAAAAAGCCACTGTGGTTGATATAGGTTATTTTCATGATATCACCTGCATTTTATAATGGAGCGCTTCCATAAAATTTTACAACCTTATTTTATACATTATTACGTTAGTATGTCAACTCTGGTGACCGTTGGCGTTGAAAATAGAGTTTGATTTTTTCTTAAATTTTCCCCGAATCTCTTGTTCCTTCCACCTTTTCCTCGTATAATAGAGACATGTCGTTAAAAATCAAGGGAGATCCTATGAAACATATTTTACGCTTTATTAAAAACCAGCCGCCCGCAAGACTGATTGTCGCGGGCTTTTTCCTGATTATCCTGACCGGAGCCTGTTTTCTCATGCTGCCGGTATCCTTGCGCCCCGGCGTCCATACCAGCTTTCTGGACGCGCTTTTTACCGCCACCAGCGCCACCTGTGTCACAGGCCTGGTGACCGTAGACCCCGGAGACACCTATACGGTCTTCGGCCGGGTGATTCTGGCGCTGCTGATCCAGACCGGCGGTCTGGGCTTCACCTCCATGGGCGCAGGCCTTATGCTAGCTACCAAACGACGGGTAGGCTTTAAGAGCCGGCTTCTCTTAAAGGAAGCCCTCAATGTGGACAACTTCAGGGGCATCGTCCGGCTGTTAAAGGCTATCTTGCTTACCACCTTAATTTTCGAAACAGTGGGCGCGCTTCTGAGCTTTCCGGTCTTTGTCCGGGACTATCCGCCCCTGAAGGCTGTGGGAATCAGTATCTTTCATTCCATTTCCTCCTTTAATAACGCCGGCTTCGACATTCTGGGCGGTGGCCAGAGCCTCATTCCTTACCAGAACGATATCCTGCTGAACCTGGTTACCGGCGGCCTGATTATCTTCGGCGGCCTGGGCTTCCTGGTGATCCTGGACGTCCTGAGAAACCGTTCCTTCCGGAAGCTGACCCTCCACTCTAAGGTAGTCATAAGCACCACCCTGACGCTTCTGATTGCGGGTACCCTGGTCTTTCGTTTTACGGAGCATATGCCCTGGATTGGCGCGTTTTTCAACAGCGTCACCCCCCGGACTGCCGGCTTTGCCACTTACCCTATAAATGAGTTTTCCCATGCGGGACTCTTTGTGATGATTCTGCTGATGTTTATCGGCGCGTCCCCCGGCTCCACCGGAGGCGGTATCAAGACCAGCACCTTCTTCATCCTGATACAGACCATGCGGAGTGCCCTGAATAAGCGGCACATGGGAGCCTTTCACCGGAGTATTTCCCCGGAAAATACCTCCCGGGCCTTTCTGATTACCCAGCTGTCCCTCAGTGTCGTTCTCATCGGAACCTTTCTGCTCTGTCTCCTGGAGCCTTCCTTTGAAATGAGGCAGCTGCTTTTTGAGGTTGTCTCCGCCTTCGGCACCGCAGGACTGTCCACGGGAATCACGGCCAATCTGCATGCAGCCAGCAAGCTGCTCCTGATTTTCCTGATGTTTATCGGAAGACTGGGCGCATTTACGATTATTGCCATGTGGATTGAACGGCCGGAGCAGAACGCCCGATACACGGAAGAATCCATCACCATCGGTTAACATAACATGTTTTGTCAGGCTCTTTTGCCTGCTATCATTATAGAAATGAGGAAGCGAAAAAGATGAAGAAAAATGCAAATTCTACCTTTGGAATCGTCGGCCTGGGCCGTTTCGGAACTGCTCTTGCCATCACTCTGGCGGAGGCCGGGAAAGAGGTCATTGTCGTTGATCAGAATGAAGAAAAGGTCAAGGCTATGCGGCAATACACGGAGTACGCCTTTGTCTGCGACAACCTTTCCAAGGCTACCCTGTCAGAGGTGGGAATCCAAAACTGCGATACCGTCATCGTCTGCATCGGCAGCCGTATCGATACCAGTATCCTGACCACCCTGAACGTGGTTTCCCTGGGCGTGCCCCACGTGATTTCCAAGGCCACCAGTCAGGATCAGGGCGCTGTTCTAGAGAAAATCGGCGCGGAGGTGGTCTATCCGGAGCGGGATATGGCCATCCGTCTGGGCAAGAAGCTCCTGTCCGGAAACTTCCTGGATTTCATTTTCCTGGACAACGATATCGAGATCCAGCAGGTACCGGTCAGCGGCTTTATCGAAGGAAAAACCATCCAGGAGATCAATATCCGTAAAAAATACGGCCTGAATATCATTGCCGTTGAGCACGACCAGAATACCATCATCGAGCTCTCCCCCGACTATAAGCTGCAATCGGAGGATATCATCGTTGTCATCGGAAAAGTCCAGAATATCCGGAAATTAGAGCGGGCATTATCATAAACCAGAAGCTCCGGCCAGCCAGGCCGGAGCTTCGTCCGTTCTATTATACCTCTACATAATCCAGCATCAACGCCAACGCAATCTGAAGTCCATTTTCCAGACTGGAAAGCTCAATCCACTCTTCCCGCGTATGCGCCAGCGCGCCTCTCACGGTTCCTACCGTATTCGCCACGATTCCCAGTGAAAGCGGCACATTACTATCGGTAGAATAAGCCGCAAAATCAATCGGATCCTGATACCAGGTTTCAATGACATCCACCGTATGCTCTGTAAACGCCTTCAGCGCGTCCGCGTCCACCGGTCCGTTACCCGGCCGCACGCCTAAAAGCTCCACCTCGATCTCGCCGCCGCGTCCCAGGCCTTCCGTCGCTACCATGAGGAACCCTCCACCTGGATTATCCCCATCAAAGACTGCGATCTGATGGCCGAATACGGCTGGATCAAGCCCAGCCGCACGATTTTGCCGGAGCTGGGGCAGGAGTATCTGGATATTTTGGTGGGACTGTATTAACCGTTCTCCTCTGCCAGGCGCCGCTGCTATGCCGCATATATGCAGTCCGTCAAAACTAATCTCCTGTGTTCTCTCCTACAGCCTGGTCAGATTAAAAATCCACTCCAGCCACCGCTCCACCGAGCTGGCCCGCCGGGCGATCTGCCCTTCGCTGCAGACATGCAATTCCCGCATCCGCCGCCCGATGACCTTCTTATCCGGATACCGGCCCGTCTTAGCGCCCATGTCAAAAAATTCCGCGAAAATCCGGTGCTCCAGCATCAGCTCCACCAGCTTCAGCTGTCGGGGCTTGTAATTCATCCGAAAGACCCTATCGCCAAGCCCGGTCAGCCGCACCAGCACCTGACCGTCCGCATTTTCCTTCTCGAAGAGTCCCAGATACCGCCCCGCATTATAATAATAATCTGACTGCCGCAGGTCGAAATCCATCAGCTCCGCAATTTGCCCCGGCGTCATGGGATTGCCGTACAGATTCTCCAACAGAGAAATAATACGCTCCATGGAGTTGGCCTGGATAAACGGAACCGACGTATCATCCATGTCATCGTCTGTCCGGATAACTGTCTGCTCCCGCACCTCCCGGAGTTCACGCAGACTGATCCGCGTATCCTGCAGGGAATAATTTTTCGCCTGCACCAGCTCGATGGACGAGTAATCCTCCGGATCCGCAAACCGGTACTCAAACAGTCGATAAATCAGATTGGAATACACAGAAAAGACCAGCCGGATGGGCTTCTTCACCCGCGTCCGCCACAGCCGGTACGGGTAGTAAAGCTGCCGTACATGGAAATCGGAATGCACCACATTTTTGGCTTCCATAATGACCACGGAACGGGCGTTTTCAAAGCCGCCGTCGATCTCGCACTGGGCATTTTCCACATGAATCTGCTGTGCCGCGCCCCGCACCGTATGAACCCGGAAGTCAAAAATGCCCGTCCCCATGCGGCCATTAAAGGTAGCGTCATTTCGCCCGTCCCCCAGAAAATCATCGAGAATCCCGGACAGAGTCAGCGCATGAATGGCGTTGGCCTCTGAACTGATGTTATTGACATCGATGGACTCGTACTCCGGCATGTCCACATGGGTCATCCGGGCCACATGCTCATGAAGCTCCGGAATCGGCTCATACAGCAGGAACTCTCCCATCACATAGGAAGTCCTGCTATCCGGCAAAAGATTCAGCTTCTGCTTCCGAAGGGCGTCCGGCAATGCGTCGGAGCTGTCCCATTTGGCCATCAGGCGGGGCTCCCGGAATTCCCGGATCTGGTCCGCCTTGATTCTGTATACACCGTTTTTTTCCACCTCTTCTGCGATAGGGTATTTCTCCAGAAGCCGTTTCCAGGCCTCATTTGCAGAAAGCGTCGTCTTCTCCGCCATATCGGTACCTCATTATTTCCCATAAAAAGAGCTGTTCTATAAAACCACATTTTTAAAATTCGACTGTCTTAAAGCTCCCATTCTCCGCATTATAGAAGAACACCTTCTGGGACAGCCGCTCCTCTTCGCCGCAGGTGCGGTTCAGATGCTTCAGGCTCCGCAAAATCCGGATGGGAAGAATACTCCCGGCCGGATGAATGCAGGCCTCGTGGACACTGGTAAACGCCACATAATAGCTTCCTCCCGACAGCTTGGCCAGCCGTTCCTTCACACCCGGATAAAACATGGCGATGGCTCCGTTCAGCTTCCGGGTGGTGGTCAGAAGCGGCGCCCGCTCCGGACTGAGCATCTGAATTCCACTGTTTTCCGACATGAATTCTCCCTTTTCATAGGGAGCGCCCACACAATCCATGGGATCCAGATACAGGCGCGGCGGTGCCGTCACGTAGGTGTTCAGCATGGCGTCCTCCCAGACGCGCTTTCTGGGCAGCCTCCAGCCATCCACGGTCGTTCGGGGAACCTTTATGGTCCCCAGGCCATTTTCACCGTCATACACGGTCAGATAGAGTACCAGAGCCACGTCACCGTACCGCTCATACACATACTCCTTGAGCTCCCGTCTGCAGTCGCTGAAATAGATGGGCCGAATCAGCAGCTTGTCCCTGATCAGCTCATAATTCTGCATCTGTTCCAGCACGCCGGTCTCCAGCATCTCACCTGCCGCTTTTATACTGCCCTGCACATAGCGCCAGACGCTGTCCCAGCCCTCTTCCTCCTGCCGGTCATAAAGCTCTTCCAGTGAAAACCGGGAAACCTGTGAGAGCTTCTCGCTTTTTGTTTTGGTAACCGTCACATAATCGCCGATCAGCACGCCGGATTCCGTCTGATTGTACCGCAGATTCGTCTCCCTTACAAACCGCTCGTCGTACCCCTCATCTCCATCTGAAAGGCCTTCCGGGTAAAACTGAATCTCGCCGGGCTTCACTCCCAGAGCCTTCTTTTCCGTAAGCCGGGTCAGAAAACTGCTGCAAAACTCCTGATATGTCACGCCATATCCTCCTTTATTTTAGCTGTATTGGTCGGAACTTTCAACCTCCTTATCTTCTGTAGGTGTAGACACCCGATGAGCAATGAATTTTGCACGGGCTTTTGAAGCTTGTTTGTCAAAAAAATCATGGGATCATTGGGAAGAAGCGCCCTGTGATACAAAAGATTAATCTGATAGTTAAAGAATAGCATATTGTAATGTTTTTGTAAATTATTTCCATCCGGCAGATTTCGTAACGATTCGACAATGAATTTGCTTTTCCGCGAAAAGTCTGTTCTATATTATGAAAGCTTTATACTTGCACCCACAAAAAACGTGGTCCGTAAGCCCTCTCTCCACTGATTCTGCAGCAAAACCGAGGTTATTACTTTCCACGTTCTCTTTTCACTTTCTACTATATTCCTTCTAATTTACCCTGCCGTGCCGCATACTCCTTAAGCTCGCACAGTCCTGCCGCCATCCCGGCCTCTGCGCCTGTCTCAGGAAGTTTCACGGTACAAATCGCCCGTTCACAGCCATCTATAAGCCGTTTCGCCTCCGCGATCTGCTCTTCTCCGATCGTCTGAAAAGCCGATACCCTCACCGTCTGCACTGCCAGCGCCTTCGCCGACGGATAATCCAAATCATTTTCCCACAAGATCCCGGCTGCAAAGGGGATTCGCTCCCGCTGAAGCTTTCGGAATACCGCCGTGCCCGTGCCATTTCCGGCGATAACAAAGACCCGCGGCTCCCCATCCACAGCCGGGAGCTCCAGGTCGCCGGTCAGCTCGTCGTAGGTTCCCACGGTCATGCCATACAGCTTCGGAATATACCCTTCGGTGAAAATCTCCTCCGGCGTCCCGAACCGATCCACCTTATCGCCCCGCACGCAGGCAATTTTATCCGAGATACGGCCTGCCAGATCCAGTTCATGTAAGGACATGATGACAGACAGATTTCTTGTCCGTGACATATTTTGAATAATGGAAAGGAATTCCAGTTTGTAACGGATATCCAGAAATGAAGTGGGCTCGTCCAGCACAATAATGTCCGGCTGCTGGCAGAGCGCCCGGGCCAGCATGACCCGCTGCTTCTGACCGTCGCTGGTCTTCGTATAATCCCGATCTGCCAGCTCATGGATATGCACCAAATCCATGGCCTCATCCACCACGGCCCAGTCCTCCCCGGAGAGTACGCCGAATTTTCCCGTATAGGGATAACGGCCTGTGGACACCACGTCCCGGCAGGTCATCATTTCCGGATGGATGCGCTCGGTCAGCACTACAGAAAGCTTCTGAGACAGTTCCTTGCCGCTCAAATCCCCCATAGCCTTGCCGTCCAGCACCGCCACGCCGCCTAAGGGCGCCAGCTGCCGGATGATACTTTTCAGAATCGTAGTCTTGCCCGCGCCGTTGGGGCCGATGAGAGTCAGGATTTCACCCTTTTTCAGGCTGATTCGGATGTCTTTGATCAGGGGAACGCCGTGGTAGCCGACAGTCAGTCCTTCCGTGTAGAAATAATAGGTATCCATATGCTACTCAGCCCTCTCCTTCTTTCTGTGAATCATAATATAGATGACCACCGGCGCGCCAAATACTGCTGTCACCGTGCTGATGGACAATTCAGTGGGGGCAAACATGGTCCGGGCCAGCAGATCGCAGAACAGACAGAAAGCCGCCCCGCCCAGGAAACAGGCCGGTATCATCAGGATGGGCTTCGCCGTCCCGAATAAATTCTTAACCAGGTGGGGCACCGCGATTCCCACGAAGGACACCGGGCCTGCAAAGGCCGTCACGCAGGCAGACAAAACACTGGACAACAGCACTAGCAGAATCCGGAACACCTGCACGTTCAGACCCATATTTTTCGCGTAGGCCTCGCCCATCTGGTAAGCACTGATGGGCTTCGACATAAGAAAGACACAGATAGCCGTGATACCCACCACGATGGCCATAATCAGCACATTGTCCCAGGTCATGCCGGAAAAGCTTCCCTTAGACCAATTGTGCAGATTGACGATGTCCGCGTCGTCAGCGAAGGTTATGGTGTCGATGGCAATTGCGGTTTTACCTGTCTGTCTGTCGCCAATAATCAGCTCACGCTGTCCGCGTCCGATCGGAACCATGGAATCGATTGCCTTGATTCCGGTCTGAAGAGGGGTATCTACGGATTTACGGGTAATAACGCCGCTTGCCACACGCTCAATTTTGCGGTAGGCATCCGTCTGCACGGGTCCCTTGCCATCGATAGGCTGACCCAGCGCATTTACAACACGTCCCAGCAGCGCATCGCCCGCCGGAACCTCAACTACATGTCCTGTTGTCCGGACCTGATCACCCTCACTGATGCTGCCCGCACCAAGCAGTACAGCACCTACGTTGTCCTCCTCCAGATTCAGCACCATGCCGAATACATCATTGGGGAATGCCAGCAGCTCCCCCTGCATCGCATTCTCCAGTCCATGGATTCTGGCAATGCCGTCCGCTACCCAAATAACGGTACCGACATCCGATACTTCCAGCCTGGAGGCATATCGCTCAATCTGTTCTTTAATAACAGAACTGATTTCCTCAGGTCTTAAATTCATGGATTTTACTCCCTTCCTAGGATACGGGAACAGATTTTCCTTCCCGTTATTCTTTCTGCTGCGTAAGTCCGCTTCAGGATAAAGACACACGCATCAGGCTGTCTTTCATCCGTTTCAGCCTGTTCTGGATGCTGCTGTCTACAACACGGTCGCCGATCTGGATCTTGAGTCCGCCGATCAGCGCAGCATCCACCTGATAATGAATCTGCAGCGATACAAAGTCAGTCGTAGCCAGAAGCTTCTGACGGATGTTCTCCTTCTGAGTATCCGAAAGCTCTTCTGCACTGGTTACATACACGACTCCGATTTTATGATAAGCCAGACAGCGGCGTTCGTAATCCTCACGGATCGCAAACAGCTCGCCAAATCTGCCTTTTTCCAGAAGAAGATGGCAAAATCCGTTCAGTTCTTTGCTGATTTTACCGTCAAATACCCGGTCAAAGACCGCTGTTTTTTCCTTCTGATCCAGCTCCGGATGTCCAAGCAGTGTCACAAATTGGG
>OLRS01000715.1_pt1 | contig 37577 bp, 28 predicted proteins | sample 1673171 | NCBI WGS metagenome assembly OLRS01 (sample SAMEA3136762, study PRJEB25190) | human gut metagenome | biome: human gut; feature: human-associated habitat; material: faeces | place: Austria | collected 2013
GCAGGGCAAGGTGAAGGATATCCAGACCCGCTTCGCCAACAACCGCGAGCGCCAGCAGCAGGAGATGGCAGAGCTCTACGCGCGCGAGGGTGTGAACCCGATGTCCGGCTGCCTGTGGTCGTTCATCCCCTTCCCCATCCTCATCGCCCTGTACTACATCATCCGCACGCCGCTGCGCTTTCTGATGAACATCCCCACGGATGTCATCGGCCAGATCTCCGACCTTGCCACGAGCCTCGGCTACGAGGCCGCGACCAGCGGGCAGGCGTCCGCCTATGAGCAGATCTATCTGGCCAAGTTCGTCCACGAGCACTGGGCCGACTTCGCCGGCAAGTTCGACCACCTGATCGACCTGGACTACAGCTTCCTCGGTCTTGACCTCGCGAGCACGCCTTCGAGCCTGCTGAGCAGCTTCCCCCACGGCGGCTGGCCGATGTGGGGCGTCCTGCTCCTGCCGGTCATCTCCGCCGGCATTCAGGTGCTCATGACGCTCGTCACCATGAACTCCAGCGGCAACGCCGCCAACGGCCAGACGAAGGTCATGATGCTCATGATGCCGCTCATGACGCTGTGGATGGGCTATATCCTGCCCGCCGCTCTGTGCGTGTACTGGATTGCCAACTCCGGCTTCTCCCTGATTCAGGAGCTGACGCTCAACAAGTACTTCAACAAGATCCTCGACCGCGAGGAGACGGAGAAGGAGCGCGAAAAGCGCGAGCGCCGCTATGAGAAGATGAAGGCCGCGCAGCAGAACTACGACCGCCAGCGCGCCGAAATGTCCGGCGGCAAGAAGCCCCAAAACAAGGGCGGCCAGAAGAACCAGAAAAAGAAGTCCGGTCAGAAGCAGGCCGGCACGAACGAGAACGGGCGCGTGGGGCCGCGGCCCTATGCCCGCGGCCGTTCCTACAGCGAAGATCACTACAACAATTAAGGAGTTTTGTCTATGAGTTTTATCGACGTAACGGGCAAGACTGAGGAAGAGGCCATCCGCAAGGCGCTCGAGCAGCTGCAGAAGGATCGCGACGATGTGTCCGTCGAGATTCTCGAGCGCGCGAAGAGCGGCTTTCTGGGCATCGGCAGCAGCCCGGCGAAGGTGCGCGTGACGTACGCGGACCCCGAGCCGGCCGCGGCCTCCGTCCCGGAGAAAAAGGCGGAGCCCAAGCCGGAAAAGAAGCCCGACCGGCCGCAGCAGCCCCCCAAGGCCGCCGCGCCCGCAAAGACGGAAAAGCCTGAGAAAAAGGCGGAGCCCGCCGCACAGAAGCCCGCCCCCAAGGCGGACGGCGTCTGCACCGACGAGAACGCCGAGCGCATCGTCGCCTTCCTCGAGGGTCTGCTGCAGCACATGAACAGCAATGCCCGCGTCAAGGTCTATGAGACGGAGAAGGGCCGCTATAAGGCCGTCCTCGTCGGCGAGAAGCTCGGCCAGTTCATCGGCCGCCGCGGCGAGACGCTCGACGCGATCCAGCAGCTGACGAACTACGCCGTCAACGCCGGGCGCGACAAGCGCGTGCGCATCTATGTCGACGCGGAGAACTACCGCGCCAAGCGCGAGCAGAGCCTTGAAAACCTCGCCCACAAGGTTGCGGGCAAGGTGCTCAAGTACCGCCGCAGCGTGACGCTCGAGCCCATGAACGCCTATGAGCGCCACGTCATCCACGCCGCCCTGCAGGACATGAGCGGCGTCACGACCTACTCCATCGGTACGGAGCCGAACCGCCGCGTGGTGGTCGCCTTCGACCGCGGAGAGCGCAAGTAAAAAAACTGACGGCCTTGCGCCGGTTGGTCACAAAACAGTTTATGGAGCGTATCGGTACCGATACGCTCCATTTCTTATGCCAACATGCTATGCAGCAGACACTTGGCTCTCCCTCTGGGAGAGCTGTCACCGCAGGTGACTGAGAGGGCGAGGATGCTACACAGGAGCGAATTTATGCAGCAATATCTGGAAGCCGGAAAAGTTGTTACCACCCACGGTGTGCGCGGGGAAATGAAGCTGGAGCTTTGGTGCGACGGGGTGGATTTTTTAAAAAAAGTGGGCCGCCTGTACCCTTCGGCGCAGGGCGGCAAGGCATATAAGATCCTTTCCATCCGTCCGCAGGGGCAGATGGCGCTGCTCCAGCTGGAAGGGGTCAGCGATATGGATGCCGCCCGGGCGCTGCGCGGGCAGGTGTTCTACTTTGACCGCAACGATGCCACCCTGCCCGCAGGCCGGTGGTATGTGGCAGACCTCATCGGGTGCGAGGTGCGGGACGCCGACACCGGCAAGGTGTACGGCGTGGTGACCAGCGTGGACCACCCGGGTGCGCAGGATATCTACACCGTCAAGGCACCCGGCGGCAAGGAGTATATGTTCCCCGGGGTGGATGCTTTTTTGAAAGAGCGCAACCCGCCGGAGGGGTATATCCTTGTTACCCCCATCCCCGGTCTGCTGGATGACGATTTTGACAGCGAGCGGGAGGAGGAGTAAGCCATGGGAATGCGTGTGGACATCGTGACCCTGTTCCCGGAGATGTGCCAGCAGGTGCTGGATGCCAGCATCATCGGCCGGGCGGCAAAGCGGGGCTATATTGAGACCCACTGCCACCAGATCCGGGACTACACCCTGAATAAGCAGAAGCAGACCGACGACTACCCCTACGGCGGCGGCTGCGGCATGGTGCTGTACGCCCAGCCCATCGCGGACTGCCTGCGGGCGGTGCAGCGCGAGGTAGCCGAGCAGGGACGCCCCGCCCCGCATATCGTGTTCCTGACGGCGGGCGGGCAGCGCTACACCGAGGAGCACGCAAAGCGCTTGGCACAGTACGACAACCTGACGCTGGTCTGCGGCCACTACGAGGGCATTGACGAGCGTGTCATCGATGCTTTTGCGGACGAGGAGATCTCCATTGGTGATTATATCCTGACCGGTGGCGAGCTTGCCAGCCTTGTGGTGGCAGACAGCGTGCTGCGCCTGAAGCCCGGCGTACTGGCCGAGCAGAAGGGCTACGAGGAGGAAAGCTACTGGGACGGTCTGCTGGAATACCCCCAGTACACCCGCCCCGAGGTGTGGGAAGGCCGCGCCGTGCCCGAGGTGCTGCTGGGCGGCGACCACGCAAAAATCGACGCATGGCGCGGTGAGCAGAGCCGCACCCGCACCCGTCTGCGCCGCCCGGAGCTGTACGAGCAGTGGTGCACGAGCCACCCCATTGCCGAAGTGCCCAAGTGGAAGCGTGGCGAGAATGTCCGGCTGGTAAAGACCGCTGAACAGTTTGCCGCCGCCGCAAAGCTGTTTGCCGAGGGACGGCAGGCTGTCTGTGCCGATAACTGGACGCCGGAATACTGCCGCACCCTGACCGAGCCGCAGTTTTTGCTGCAATTGCAGCAGGAAAAGGCGGCGGGCTGGGTGTGCTACCTGCACACCACCAAGGACGTGCCGGACGGTATGGTGTGTGTCAGCCACAAGGCGGGGCATATCGAGCACCTGTTCGTCACGGAAAAAGCCCGGGGCAAGGGCATTGGCGCAAAGCTGCTGGATTTTGCCCGCAAAAAGCTGCCGGAGCACGCACACCCGGTACTGAGCGTGCTGAACACCAACACCCGCGCCATTGCGCTGTATACCCGCATGGGCTGGCAGCTGGACGGCAGCACCAGTCTGGAATTTGACCCGCAGCAATACCCCACTGTGACGCGTAAATGCGCACTGGTGCAGATGCGCTACGCAGGCCCTGCGCAGGAGTGAGCCGACACCGGAAATGTCGGTGAAAATACACAAAATTCAGAGGAAAACTCCCCGGCAGTCTAAAAGTTGTTGAAAACTTTTGTATTACCCCTCTAACCTTCGGGGTATAATTTTATTGTCTTTGTACAAAACCTGAAAAATGCTCTCGGTTTCATTGGGAAAACCGCCAAAAATGCAAAAGGGGACTGTACAACCGTTTCGACTTGCGCTAAAATGAGTGTAACACAACAGGCACACTATGCTTTTGTACACCAAAACGATATTAGATAGGAGCGCTTTACTATGTACGTAAAAGAAGTTACCGTTGAAAATCAGGTTGGTCTGCACGCTCGTCCGGCTACCTTCTTTATCCAGAAGGCAAACGAGTTCAAGTCTTCCATCTGGGTCGAAAAGGAAGAACGCCGCGTGAACGCAAAGAGCCTGCTGGGCGTTCTGTCTCTGGGTATCGTTGGCGGCACTACCATCCGCATCATCGCTGACGGCGCTGATGAGCAGGCTGCCGTGGACGGCCTGATCAAGCTGGTGGAGTCCGGCTTTGCAGAGTAAGTCTGTATCACAAGCAACAGAAAGCGGCGGGGGCTCCCTGCCGCTTTTTTGGTACGCTTTTTACCGGGAGCAAAGGGCTTTCCATTGCGGGAAGCCTCATCCCGCAAATACGGAGGAAGGTGCTGCATGACCAAGGCCGAGCTCTATCAAAAAGCCTGTATGCTGCCGCTGCTGCCCGGGGTGTATATCATCCGGGACAAAAGTGACACCATCATCTATATCGGCAAGGCCAAGCGCCTGCGCATCCGGGTAAGCCAGTATTTCCGCGAGGGTGTGCCCCACGATAACAAGGTCAGCCAGATGATCGCCCATGCCTATGCCTTTGACGTTATCGTCTGTCAGAGCGAGTTCGAGGCGCTGGTACTGGAAGCCAGCCAGATCAAGGCGCACACTCCCAAGTACAACATTCTGCTCAAGGATGACAAGGGTTACAGCTATATCCGCGTCACCCGGGAGGACTGGCCGCGCCTTTCCTTCACCCTGCAAAAGGAGGAGGACGGGGCGGAGTATATCGGCCCCTACACCTCCAGCTTTGCGGCGCGGCAGATGGCAGAAACGGCCATGGACGCTTTTTTGCTGCCGCGCTGCTCCAAGCGCTTCCCGCAGGAGATCGGCAAAGGGCGCCCCTGCCTGAACGCCCATATCGGCAAGTGCATGGCAGTGTGCAGCGGCAAGATCAGCTGCGAGACCTACAATCAGGCGGTCAAAAATGCGGTGCACCTGATCCGCTACGGCAAAAAGGATATCCTGAAAACCCTCAACGAGCGGATGCAGGAAGCCTCCGACCGGCTGGAATTTGAGACCGCTGCCCTTCTGCGGGATCAGATCAATGCCATCACCAAGCTGACGGCAGGGCAGAAGGTGGTGGTAGACCCGGACGTGGAGATGGACGTGGTGGCACTTGCCGGTACGCCGGACAGTGTGTGCGCGGCGGTGCTGCGCTTCCGGGAGGGACGGCTGACCGACAAGCGGGAGTTTTTGTTCCACGATACCTCGGATATCGACGCGGTGCGGGAGGAATTTCTGCCCCGGTACTATCTGGACGATGAACAAATTCCCAAGATCATCGCGGTGGACGCGCTGCCGCCGGACATGGACGCCTTGCAGCAGGCGCTGAACCAGAAGCGGGGCAGCGAGGTACAGCTGTATGTGCCCCAGCGGGGCGATAAAGCGCATCTGGTAGAGATGGCGCACACCAACGCGGTGGAGCGTCTGGCGCGGGAGAGCGGCCGCTACGCCCGGGAGGAAAAGCTGCTGGATGAACTGGCGCAGGTGCTGGGGCTTTCAAAGCCGCCCCGCGCTATTGAAAGCTACGATATCTCCAACTGGGGCGACGGCAGCAGCGTCTGCGGCATGGTCACCTTCAAGGACGGCAAGCCCTTCAAGGCGGGCTACCGCAAGTTCAAAATGAAAACCGTGGCGGGCACAGACGACTACGCCTCGCTGGCAGAGACTGTTTCCCGCCGGGCGGCAGAGTACGAAAAATACGCCGCGCAGGCCGAAAACGGACAGCCCGGCGGCAACTGGTTCGGGCAGAAGCCGGATCTTTTGCTGATGGATGGCGGCAGGGGACAGGTGAGCGCCGCAAAGGAGGCACTGGCCGGTACGGCGCTGGCGGATGTGCCGCTGTACGGCATGGTAAAGGATGACCACCACCGCACCCGCGCCATCGTGGACAGCGACGGGCGGGAAATTGCTATCAACATGAACCGCGGCACCTTTACCTTCATCACTGCCATTCAGGACGAAACGCACCGCTTTGCCAATGCCTACCGCAAGCAGCAGATGAAGCAGAAAAGCTACTCCTCCACCCTGACCGAAGTACCGGGCGTAGGCCCCAAAACAGCCAAAGCCCTGCTGGCGCAGTTCAAGAGCGTGGGCGCGGTGAAGGAAGCCACCCCCGACCAGCTGGAAAACACCCCCGGTGTAGGCAGGCAGCTGGCGCAGACCATTTACGAGTATTTTCATCAGGCATAAACACAAAACCGCCCCTCTTCGCTGGCGCAAAGCCATGGAAGAGGGGCGGTTTCTGTTATGCGGGGCGTTGTTCGTCAACGTTCAGATAAATCAGCCCTTTGGCGTAAAGATTCAGGATGCCGTTGGAACCGGAAGAGGTATAGCGTTTATCATATTCCTTATTGCCGATGCGTACAACGTCATCCGTGCGGGCATCGGTCGTGTAGTCGGCGGGGTCGCCATCCAGATGCAGGCGGATGCAGTAGGTTGCAGCGATACTGGCGTATTCCGCAATGGAAAGGTGATCGATCATACATTTGCCAGCAGGAAGCTCGATCAGCAGGTCGCGGGTCACGGTCAGGTCTTCGGCACGCAGACTGCCATTGGTCAGCGCAACAGTCAGCGTTTTTAGCTGCATGGGCGCAAGGCGGACATCGCCGGTCTCCAAGCTGATGACCAGCCGGGTAAGGGCGTCTGCCGGAATGGTGACGGTGAGCATGGCCTCCGGGGCATTCTCGGCTACCTGCCAGTTTTCCGGCATTTCAAAGGTCAGGGTAGTGCGGCCATCCCCGCCGGTGTGGCGCAGAACCGGAGAATGCGGGAAGTTGTCGAACTGGAAGGTGGCGTATTTGTCCGAGGTGAGGGATGGGTCGGTGACAAAGGTCACAGAGCCGTAGTTCAGGCTGAGCTTCAGTTCCTGATCCAGCTTTTCCAGCGGGATCTGCAAGGTGCTTTCCCCAAGGTCATCGGCGGGGATGGTGAGGGGCACGGTATCGGCCAGGACAGCGAGGTAGCTGCTGCTGGTCTGCTCCGGGACAGAACTGCTGTCCGCTGCCGGGGACGCAGGCTCGACCGGCTGCACGGGGGTGGCCTTGGAGTGCTGGAAGAAAAAGCAGGCCAGCACCAGCACCGCCAGCCCGCCGCCCAGCACCATGCGCCAGCGGGAACGCGGCTTGTGGGCAGGGGATGCCGGGGCGGCAGAGCTGCCTGCCGGGGTCTGCTCGTCCAGAATTTTGCGGGCGACCTCCTCGGGGCTGCCCAGCTCCGCAATGGCGCGGGCTTCGTTTTCCGGCCCGGCGGCATCCAGATAATCTTCGTAATAACTCAAAGCGTCCTTGCGCTCGGACTCCGGCAAGGGAGCCAGAAGCTGCTCCAGCGCAGCAAGAAATGCAGTACGGGTCATAGATCATTCCACCTCTCTGAAAAATGTGTCAATGGAAGAACGGTAGCGGCTCCACTCCTGCGCATAGGCGGCAAGCTGCGCCCGCCCGGCGGAGGTGATCTGATAATAGCGGCGGTTGCGGCCATTGAAGGGCGCATCGTAGACCGTGAGCAGCTGATCTTTCTGCAACCGGCGCAGCACCGGGTACAGGGTGGATTCGCTCAGTTCCAGCGTGTGGGTGACCTGTTGGGTGATCTTGTAGCCGTAGGTACCTTCCGGCTCCTGCGCCACCACGGACAGCACAATGGCGTCCAGCAGCGCGGCACTGATGGGAAAACTCATGCAGGAACAGCCTCCTTTCGATATGGTTTGTTTCTATAATATTATATATCATATAATATTACACAAGTCAATAGGAAATTTACCCTCTCAGTCTCGCTGCGCTCGCCAGCTCCCCCGAAGGGGGCGCCTTTGGCATGGCGGTACAGTTTCTGGTGCAAGCGCAAAGTTTCCGGTTTCGCCAGAGGGAGTTCGTTCCTAACAAAAAAGCTCCCCCTTTCGGGGGAGCTGGATGCGAACGAAATGAGCAGACTGAGAGGGTCGAGCTTCTTAGTTTTCAGAGGAAATATCCTGTCCGAAGTACTTTTCGCTCAGGGTCTTTAAGGTGCCGTCGGCGCGCAGTTCCTCAATAGCAGTATTCAGCGCGTCCAGATAGGCGGTGTCCTCGCTCTTGAGCACCGGGATGGCCACATGGGAAGCTTCGGCGGTCTGTGCCACCAGCTTGAAGTCTGCGTCCGGGTGGACGTTCAGGTAATCGTAGAAGGAAACGTCCGCGTTCAGGGTGGCGTCAATGCGGCCTGCAGTCAGCAGCTGGATGGTCTCTTCCAGCGTGTCGATGCCCTGCACGGTAGCACCGTAGCTTTCAGCCAGCTCCATGTAGGTGGAAGCCAGACTGTTGGCGGTGGTCTTGCCCTTCAGGTCCTCAAAGCTGGTAATGTCGGTATTGTCCTTGCGTACAGCCAGCGCAGTGTGGATGTAGCCGTAGGGGGTGGTGAAAGCGTAGGTCTTAGCACGCTCCTCGGTTACCTCCACGCCGTTGCACACCATGTCGTAGCGGCCGGCGTCCAGACCAGCAAACAGGCTGTCCCAGTCGCTCTCCACATACTCCGGCTCTACGCCCAGCTTTTCGGCAATGGCGCGGGATACTTCCACGTCATAGCCCACCAGCGTGTCGGAGGAATCGTGGTAGCTCCACGGCTGCCATGCACCTTCCAGCGCTACCACCAGCTTGCCGCTCTTCTGGATGCTGTCCAGCTTATTCAGCGTTGCGGAACTGGCAGTGCTGGCGGCGGTGTCCTTGGAGGAGCAGCCGGTCAGGCCCAGCACCCCGGCTGCGGCCATAACGCCCATCAGAGAGATAAAGGTTCTGCGCTTCATAAGTAAAAATTCCTTTCTGTCGTAAAAAATGCAAAAAGAGAAGTGGTTTTATTCCGTATGGGCGATCCTGCGCAGGAAAGCCCGGGTGCGCTCCTCCTTGGGGGATGCAAAGAACTGCTGAGAGGGTGCCTGCTCCACCACCACACCGTTTTCCATAAACACGGTCTTGGAGGAAACGTTGCGGGCAAAGCCCATCTCGTGAGTGACCACCAGCATGGTCATGCCCTCTTCGGCCAGCTGCCGCATCACGCTGAGCACCTCGCCGGTCAGCTCCGGGTCAAGGGCGCTGGTGGGCTCGTCAAAGTAAATAATTTCCGGGTCGGCGGCAAGGGCACGGGCAATCGCCACCCGCTGCTGCTGCCCGCCGGAAAGCTGGCGGGGGTAGTAGTCGGCACGGTCTGCAAGGCCTACCTTGGCAAGCATCTTCATGCCGATTTCATCCGCCTGCTCCTTGGGCAGCTTCCGCGCCACAATGAGCCCCTCGGTCACGTTTTGCAGGGCGGTCTTGTTGCGGAACAGGTTGTAGTTCTGGAACACAAAGGCGGTCTTTTTGCGCAGCCGGGCAATGTCGGCGCGGCTGGCATGGGCAAGGTCGAAGCTTTCGCCGTCAAATACCAGCTGCCCGGCATCGGCAGTTTCCAGAAAGTTCAAACAGCGCAGCAGGGTGGTCTTGCCGGAGCCGGACGGCCCAAGGATCGCCACCACATCGCCTTTTTCCACGGTCAGGTCTACCCCGCGCAGCACGGGCAGCTCGCTGGCGACCTTCCGTGCACCGGGGCGGTGGAAAAAGCCGGGCTTTGCGTAGGTGCGGAAGGTCTTTTGCACATTGCGGATCTCAAGCATAGCCATAAGTGCTCACCCTCCCTTTTACTGGAAGCCGCGGGCGTTGAGCTGACGTTCCAGCAGCGCCTGCAGCTTGGTGATGACGGTACAGAACAGCAGATACACCACAGCCACCTCGCAGTAGATGGGCAAAAAGATGTAGGTGCGGGCGGCTACCCGCTGCCCCGCCATGAACAGCTCTGCCACCGTGATATTGGACGCCAGCGAGGTGTCCTTGATCATGCCGATAAGGGAGTTGGACAGCGCAGGCACGGCGGTGCGCAGCGCCTGTGGCAGCACGATGCGGCGCATGATCTGCCACCAGCTCATGCCCACGCAGTAACCGGCTTCCAGCTGCCCCTGCGGCACGCTTTCCAGCGCGCCGCGCATGGTCTCGGCGCAGTAAGCACCCTCGTTGAAGGCGAAGGCAATGACTGCCGCCGGAAAGGCGTTCAGCATGATGCCCACGCTGGGCAGACCGTAAAAGATGATGAACAGCTGCACCAGCAGCGGGGTGCCCCGGATGACCCAGATGTAGAACCGGGCAATCTGCCGCAGCACCGGCACATTGGCGTACTGCACCAGCGCCACCGCCACCGCGATGAGCATGGCAAAAAAGAAGGAGAGAAGGGTCAGCGGAATGGTCATGGTCAGGCCTGCCGTCAGGATGCGGGGCAGCGCCTCCACCAGCACGCCGACCGTGCGGTTAGATAAAAGTGCTTCAAACATCGGTTTTTCCTCAAAACTAAAAAATACACAAGTCGGCAAAGTTTTTGCCGACTAAAGCAGTATATACCTTAAAGTAGGGTCAAAGTCAAGAGACTGAGTTACAAATCCCTACAAAACCTACCAGAATACTATAGGCAACCCCGCACAATTCCCGCCTGACGGCTTAAGCACCGTTCCGACGGCTGCGGCACGGCATCTGCGTTGCCAAAATGCTCGATAATACACAAAGTATTATCTGTGCTTTTGGCTTAGCATCTGTCGCACCTCGCTCGCCGTATCGGCACTTAGAATTATGCGGTATTGCCTATAATAGCATGAAATGCCCCGCAGCGCAAACGGTTTGCACAAAACGTGTGATGTGACCGAAAAATTGCATAAACTTGTTAAATATTTGTGCAATGCGGCAGATGCTTGACGCTGTGGGTGCTTTCGTGTACAATGAACATAACAGTGCGCAGCTGCGGGGCAACGGCCCGGCGCGGCGCAAATCCACCGGCAGGAGCTCCTGCCCGGTGCAGACACGGAGGATACGAACGTGAAAAAGTTTAGTATTGGTGTTCTGGGTGCAGGCACCTGGGGCATGGCTCTGGCACGGATGCTGACTGTCAGCGGCAACGATGTGCAGGTGTGGTCGGCCATTGAAGCCGAGGTGGACAACCTTTCCGCCACCCGGGTACACCCCAATCTGCCGGGAATGGTCATCCCGCAGGAACTGCGTTTTACCAAAAGCATAGAGGAAGTGTGCACCGGCAAGGACGTGCTGCTGTTTGCAGTGCCGTCGGTGTTCGTGCGCTCCACGGCAGCCAAGGCGCGGCCTTATATCCGCTCCGGCCAGATCATTGTGGACGTGGCAAAGGGCATTGAGCCCGATACCTTATATACCATGACCGAGATCCTTGCCGACGAGCTGAGCCACGAGAACGGCCCCCGTGCGGTGCGTCTGGTGGCGCTCAGCGGCCCCACCCACGCCGAGGAGGTGGCGCTGGATCTGCCTACCACCATCGTTTCCGCCAGCCCGGATATGGAAGCTGCCGAGGTGGTGCAGGAGGTGTTCAGCAACACCTGTATGCGCGTGTATACCAACTCTGATATCAAGGGCGTGGAGCTGAGCGGTGCCATGAAGAATGTTATCGCGCTGGGCGTTGGTATCTCCACCGGCCTTGGCTACGGCGATAACGCCCGCGCCGCCCTGATCACCCGCGGCATTGCCGAGATCGCCCGGCTGGGCGTGGCGATGGGCTGCAATGTCCAGACCTTTGCGGGTCTGGCCGGCATCGGCGACCTGATCGTTACCGCCACCAGTATGCACAGCCGCAACAACCGCGCCGGTATCCTGATCGGCAAGGGCGAAAGCCCGGAGCAGGCCGTGAAGGAGGTAGGCATGGTGGTGGAGGGCATCAACGCCCTGCCCGCCGCTATGGAACTGGCGGAGAAGTACCATGTGGAAATGCCCATCGCCCAGACGGTGAACGCCATCGTCAAGGAGGGCATGAGCGCCAGCGACGCGCTGCGCAACCTGATGTCCCGCGACCGCAAGAGCGAGATGCCGCAGGGCTATGAGAGTGTGTGAACCTGAATGATTAGAAAGGGACTTCCTGAAATGCCTGCGGGCATTTCAGGAGGTCCCTTTTCTGTTTGGGGGAGCGGCGGGAAGTGCAGCAAAATTATTAAAACTTTTTACAGAAAACAGACACAAAAGGGTAGAAGGTCGGCAAACTTTCTGCTATACTGAAAACGATAGGATTTTTGGTCAGTGCAGCCGGAACAGGGCGGCGGGCGCTGGCACTGCAAGAAGGAGGAATGAGAGATGCCCTCTACCTACGCACACCGCCGCTTTGGCGCAAATGTGCTGGATCACCTGCCCGCGCCGCTGCGGGAAAAGCTGGAAGCGCACCGGGAGCTGTACGATATCGGCCTGCACGGGCCGGATCTGCTGTTTTATTACCATGCAGAAAAGTCCACCCCGGTCGCCGCGCTGGGCAACGCCATGCACGACGAGCCGGGCAGAACGTTTTTTGACCGGGCACGGCGGGTGGTGCACGAGGAAGCCGACCGCGAGGCTGCGCTGGCCTACGCGCTGGGCTTTGTGTGTCATTTTGCGCTGGACAGCACCTGCCACCCCTTTGTGGAGCAGTTTACCCGGGAGAGCGGTGTGACCCACTGCGAGATCGAGACCGAGTTCGACAATATGCTGCTGCGCCGGGACGGCTATGACCCGCTGACCTTCTTTACCGCCAGCCATATCCACCCCGGCGCGTCAAACGCCCGGGTCATTGCGCCGTTTTACAGGGATATTTCGGAGCAGACCGCGCTGGAAGCCCTAAAGGGGATGATCACAGTGCATAAGGTGCTGCAGGCTTCGAACCCGGTCAAGCGCTGGGTGGTGCTGACCGGCATGAAGGTGCTGGGCAAGTACGATGGGATGCACGGCCTTGTGGCAAACCCGCAGCCGAACCTGCAGTGCACCGAGAGCAACCGCAAGCTGGACGCGCTGTACGCCAAGGCTTTGCCGCTGGCAGAGCGGCTGATCTTAGAGTATGTGGCAAAGCTGGATACGGACGAGCCGCTGGATGCCGCCTACGACCACACCTTTGGGGAATTTTAAAAAACGCGCCGCCCGGCGGTGCAAGGGGAAAAGGGAAATACGATGAAAACTGAAAAATTCAAGGTGACACCGCTGGAGCGGGCATGGATTTTATACGATGTGGGCAACTCGGCCTTTGTGCTGATGATCGCCACGCTGGTGCCCATCTTCTTCAATGCACTGGCCGAAGCCGGCGGGGTGAGCAAGGTAGACTATCTGGCCTACTGGGGCTACGCAAGCTCCATCGTCACGGTGGTCACCGCCATTCTGGGCCCCATTCTGGGCACGCTGGCGGACACCAAGGGCTTTAAAAAGCCCATCTTCATGCTCTGCCTTTTTGTGGGCGTCATCGGCTGCTGTGCCATGGGTCTGGCGGGCGCATGGCTGGCCTTTCTGGTCATTTTTATCATTGCCAAGATCGGCTACTCCGGCAGTCTGGTGTTCTACGACTCCATGCTGGGCGATGTGACCACCCCGGAGCGGATGGACATGGTGTCCTCCCGCGGGTACGCGTGGGGCTATATCGGCAGCTGCGTGCCCTTTGTGGTCTGTCTGGCGCTGGTGCTGGGCAGCAGCGCAGTGGGGCTCAGCCAGATGACTGCTTTGTCCATCGCGCTGATCATTACCGCCGTGTGGTGGCTGGTGGTCACCCTGCCGCTGCTGAAAAAGTACCGCCAGATCAACTATGTGGAGGTGGAGCAGCACGCCATCCGCCAGAGCTTTGTGCGCATTGGGCAGACTTTGAAGCACCTGCCGCAGGACAAGCAGGTATTCTGGTTCCTGCTGGCTTTCTTCTGCTATATCGACGGTGTGTATACCATCATTGACATGGCCACCGCCTACGGCACGGCATTGGGGCTGGATACCACCGGACTGCTGCTGGCGCTGCTGGTCACCCAGATCGTGGCTTTCCCCTCGGCGCTGATCTTCGGCCGCCTGAGCCAGAAATATGAATCCAAGATCCTGATCCCGGTGTGCATCGCGGCCTATACCGGCATTGCCGTCTTTGCCTTCTTCCTGAAGAGCCAGTGGCAGTTCTGGGTGCTGGCTGTTGTGGTGGGGATGTTCCAGGGCGGTGTGCAGGCGCTGAGCCGCAGCCACTTTGCCAAGATCATCCCGCAGGAAAAATCCGGCGAATACTTTGGCCTGTTCGATATCTGCGGCAAGGGCGCATCCTTCCTTGGCACCATGATCGTCAGCGTGGGCAGCCAGCTGACCGGCAGCGCCAACGTGGGCGTTGGCTCCATTGCCATCCTGTTTGTCATCGGCTTTGTGCTGTTCGGTATTTCTACCCGGACGGAAGAGACAAAGCGGGTCTGAGCCTTCGCGGGGAAACGCTCTTTATAGCGGTACAAAGGACTGCTGCACGGCATCTGGTGCAGCGGTCCTTTTTTGCTGCAGGCGGCACAAAACAGAAGCTTTTTCGGAAAAAATAAAAACAGGTGATTGATTTTCACCTTTGACTTGCTTATAATTGAAGAAAAATCATCTGCCGCACTGCGGCGGCAGAGAGAATGCGGGGTGCAAACATTGAAACACAAAGGAATTGCGGTGCTGCTGGCGGGAATTATGCTGGCGGCGCTGCTGCTGGCGGGCTGCACGTTTGCCGACACTGCCCGGCGGATGCGCATGGGCGTAGCCGGAGAGGGCGGCGTATACCACGCCTTTGGCGAGGGCTTTGCGGCGCTGGAAAATGACAGCGGGAATGGCGCTGTGGAACTGAAGAATACCGCCGGGTCTGCGGCAAACCTGCGTCTGCTGATGGGGGATTACCTGCAGCTGGCGGTGGCACAGGCAGACCTTGTGCAGGATGCCTACGAGCAGAGCGGCATTTTTCAGGATGAGGAGATGGAAAACAAATTCTGCGCGGTCGCTGCACTGTATACCGAGGCCTGTCAGGTGATCGTGCGGGCGGATTCTGATATCCAGTCCGTAGAAGAATTGCAGGGTAAAACGGTGAGTATCGGTGCAGAGGAGTCCGGTTCAGAGCAGAACGCATGGCAGATCCTGTCTGCCTACGGTCTGAACGAAAAACTGGTAGAGACCATCAACCTGAATTACGAGGATGCCGCTGCGCAGCTGAAAGCTGGCAGGATCGATGCCATGTTCATCACGGCCGGTGCGCCCAGTGCGGTGGTGACCGCGCTGGCAGAGGACTGCGGCATCCGGCTGCTGTGTGTGGACGGTGCGGCTGCAAAGCGTCTGCAGGACAGCTGCAGCAGCTACAGCGTGTGCACCATTCCGGCGGGCACTTACCCCGGACAGGAAGAGGAAGTGCAGACGGTAGGCGTAAAAGCGGTGCTGCTGGCCAGCGCGGCGCTGCCGGAAAAGCAGGTGGAGCAGCTGACAAAGCTGTTGTTCGACGGGCGCGAAAACCTGAGCACGCAGCTGGGTATCCGGCTGGACACCGAAGCCGAAGCGACCGAGGGCGTGGGCATCCCGTTCCACAAGGGAGCTGCCGCCTACTATAAGACGGCAGACATCACGGTGGCATCCTGAATGCTGCCGGGAAACAGAGGGAAAGAAAGACGATATGAAGATAGAACTGGATATGTATCAGACACTGGCACTTTCGGTGCTGGTGCTGCTGCTGGGCAAATTTTTGCGGGAGCGGGTGCGGGTGCTGGAAAAATTCTGCATCCCGGCTCCGGTCATCGGCGGCGTGCTGTTCGCCATTTTTACCTGTGTGTGCTACGTTACCGGCGTGGCAGAGTTCGCCTTTGACGACATCCTCAAGGAGGTCTGCATGGTGATGTTCTTCACCTCAGTAGGCTTTCAGGCAAACCTGAAGGTGCTGAAAAGCGGCGGCAGGGCGATGATCGTATTTCTGGGCGTGGTCATTGTGCTGATCGTCAGCCAGAACTTTATTGCAGTGGGGCTGGCTAGCCTGCTGCAGGTGGACCCGCTGGTGGGGCTGTGCACCGGCTCCATTCCCATGGTGGGCGGCCACGGCACGGCGGGTGCCTTCGGCCCGGTGCTGGAGGATTTTGGCATCCGGGGCGCAACCACCCTGTGTACCGCCGCCGCTACCTATGGACTGATCGCGGGCAGCATGATGGGTGGTCCTATCGGCAAAATGCTTATTGAGCGGCACGATCTGCTGGACACTGCGGTGACAGAGGATGACAGCCTGCTGGTGGAGGAGGAGATCAAGCACGAGCGGCACAGTATGTACCCTGCGGCCAGCTTTCAGCTGATCCTTGCCATGGGCATCGGCACAGTGCTTTCCAAGCTGCTGTCCCTGACCGGGATGACCTTCCCCATCTATATCGGTGCTATGATCGCGGCGGCCATCATCCGCAACGTGGGCGAGTACGGCGGCGGCTACACCGTATATATGGGCGAGATCAACGATATCGGCGGTATTTGCCTGTCGCTGTTCTTAGGCATGGCAATGATCACCCTGAAGATCTGGCAGCTGGCAGAGCTGGCGCTGCCGCTGGTCATCCTGCTGGCAGGGCAGACGCTGTTCATGATCGTGTATGTCATTGTGGTGGCGTATAACGTGATGGGAAGGGACTACGATGCGGCGGTCATCGTTTCGGGTCTGTGCGGCTTCGGCATGGGTGCTACTCCCAATGCCATGGCCAATATGCAGGCTGTGTGCGACAGGTATGCACCTTCCGTCAAGGCATATCTGCTGATCCCGCTGGTGGGCAGCCTGTTTGCGGACTTCCTGAACAGTCTGGTCATTACGGTATTTATCAACTTTATCTGAGACGTCCGGTGTGCGCACGGAGGGGGAAAATCCTCCGTGCCGGAAAGGAGAAAAGGCTATGGCCATCCATCAGCGGCTGAAAAACTGGTTCCGGCAGAAGAGCCGGAGCAGAAAGAACGGACAGGAAGAAACGGTGGCAGTGCCGGAGGTGCACACCGGCAAGGTGCGGCACAAAGCGGCGGACAGCACCCCGGAGGCAGACTGTCCCATCCATTACGACAATGTAGCTATCCCGGAGATCCATATTCATCCGCGGAAAAAATAAGGATACAAGAGCGCACAACAGCCGGGCCTGCGGGTCAGGCTGTTGTGCTTTTTTGCGCTTTCTCCTCCCCAACAAAAACACCCCCTGCAGTCTGTACGGGCAGACCGCAGGGGGTGCTTGGCTTTTTAGATGCTCAAAGAATTAGAGGAACACATACTTGAGGATGAACAGCACGGTGAGCACATACATCAGCGGGCTGATCTTCTTCTCCTTGGCCTTGCCGGTGACCACGTTGATGATGGTCCAGGAGATGATGCCGATGGCGATACCCTCGGAGATGCTGTAAGCAGTGGGCATTGCCAGAATGGTCAGGAAGGCGGGGATGCCCTCGCTGGGATCGTTGAAGTCGATCTTGATGGCAGAGCCCATCATGTAGAAGCCCACGATGATCAGAGCCGGAGCGGTAGCAAAGCTGGGGATGGTGAGGAACAGCGGGCTGAAGATGGTAGCCAGCAGGAACAGCACGCCGGTGGTCATAGCGGTCAGACCGGTGCGGCCGCCCTCGGTAACGCCGGAGGCGCTTTCCACGAAGGTGGTGGTGGTGGAAGTGCCCAGCACAGCGCCCACGCAGGTGCCGATGGAGTCCGCCATCAGTGCGCCCTTGATGTGGGGCAGACGGCCGTCCTCGTCCAGCATATCAGCCTTGGAGGCCACGCCGATCAGGGTGCCCAGCGTGTCGAACAGATCCACGAACAGGAAGGAGAACATGACTGCGAAGAAGTTCAGCAGGCCGACACCGGAGAAGTCGGTCTTGAACACCTGACCAAAGGTCTCGCCCAATGCGGAAAAGTCGAAGCTGACAAAGGCGGTGGGGATGACGGAGTACATACCGGCTTCCACATCGGGGACGTAGATGCCGGTCAGCTCACACACGATGCCCAGCAGCCAGGTGATCAGGATACCGTACAGAATGCCGCCCTTGACCTTTTTGACCAGCAGGATGGCGGTGATGACCACGCCCAGCAGAGCCAGAATAGCGCCCACGCCCACGCTGTGGAAGGTTGCGCCCTTGAAGTGCTGGTAGGTGACCAGCGTGGAATCGCTGTTGACGATCAGCTTGGCGTTCTGCAGGCCGACAAAGGCCACGAACAGGCCGATACCCACGCTGACGGCGCTCTTCAGGGTCATGGGAATGGCGTTGAAGATGCCCTCGCGTACATTGGTCAGGGACAGTGCGATGAAGATGACGCCCTCAACAAAGACTGCCATCAGCGCCAGCTGCCAGCTGTAGCCCATGGTCAGCACGACCGTGTAGGCAAAGTAGGCGTTCAGGCCCATGCCGGGAGCCAGTGCAAAGGGGTAGTTGGCCAGCACAGCCATCAGTGCGGTGGCAATGAAGGATGCCAGTGCGGTGGCGATCAGCACAGCCTTGGAATCCATGCCCGCTGCGGACAGGATGTTGGGGTTGACGGCAAGGATGTAAGCCATGGTCATGAAGGTGGTGATACCAGCCATGATCTCGGTCTTTACATCGGTGTGGTTTTCTTTCAGGTGAAAGAACTTTTCTAACATGAGAAACCTCCTGCTTCCAATAAAACACTCCGCCGGTTGCGGACGGCGGAGAAAGAACAGTTTCCATTCTATCAGCTGAAAACGTTTTTGTCCACATCAGAAACACACAAATTTCGCAATTTGTTCAAATTTTCTTAAATAAGTATGACTTATCTGACAAAAAATCTGGCTTTTTTGGTAGTTTGGACGGAATGCAGGCAATTTGTGCAGAAAAAGTGTGTGTGGGAAAAAGTAGTTCCGAAACACCCGCAGGGTGTTTCGGAACTACAAATAAAATATTTTTTACAAATGACCGGCGCTTACAGCGTTTCTACCCGGTCGAACAGATCCTTTGCGGCTTCCACGGCGTCCTTGCTGCCAAAGGCGACCCGCACGCCGCCGGAAAGTACGTCAGACAGGGCAGCGGCCTGCGCTTTGAGCAGGGCGGCGTCCACGCTGCACAGCGCCTTGCGGTCGGCGGTGCGCATCTCGTCCGTGATGCCGCAGAAGTACCGGTGATCCAGCTCCCGGGCGGCGGCACGCGCCTTGCGGGGCGTGTCCAGCTTGGCGGCGGTGCCTACGATGAACTCGTCCAGGTCCCGGGCGGTGTAGTCCCGGGCGGCAAGGGCGGCAGGAGCGGCGGCAAAGGTATCGTAGCTTTCCCGCAGGTGGGGGTCCCGGTAGGTGTACAAAAACTCGATGCCGTCGGCACAGAGCATTCCGGTGCCGTAGGCACCGCCCACCTCCCGGATGGTGTGCCACAGGTACTCGTAGCTCATCACCCGCGCCAGCACCCGGCGGCGGCTGTCCCGGGGCATGGGCCAAGCCAGCACATCGTAGTTCACGCCGCCGTCAATGATAAAGGCTTCGTTCACCGGGGGCGTCAGGGGCTGGGTGTAGGGCTGCGCCGGGGTGCGCCGGGCAGCGGCAAAGCGGCTTTCCGGCAGCAGGGTGCGCAGCTTTTCCAGTGCGTCCTCGGTGCCGTGCAGGCTGACGGTCAGGGCAGCGTTTTGCAGCACCCGGCTGCGCACAGCATCCAGCTTTGCGCCCAGCGCCGCCCAGTCGGCCTTTTCCAGCAGATTGCACAGGAAGTGATAATAGCTCACGCCGGTGCAGGCTTCGTCCGCAGCGCCCTCTACATAATAATGGGCGCGGGCACGGGTGGAAGCGAACTCGTTGCCCTGCTGGATGAACAGCTGCTCCATGCGCAGCTTCAGCTGGCTGACCACCCGGGCATAGGCGGCTTCGGCGGCAGCGCCGGTAAGGACGGTGTCGTACAGCCACTCGCCGCCGATCTCCACCGCCTTTTCCAGACTGCGCTCCAGCAGGCTCAGGCAGAGGGAAAGCTTTGCGTGGCAGGGAGAACCCTCCTGCCGCCCGGTCCAGAGATCCAGCTGGGCGCGGCTGTCGCCCAGCCATGTGCTGCGCAGGGTGTTCAGCTGCTGGGCGGTGTGGGCGGGGGTGTCCAGCTCGTCCAGCACATCGGTGAGCAGGTTCAGATATTGCAGTTCCTCCGGGGTGATGCTGCCCAGATCATAGTAGAAATTCAGGTACAAGCTGCCGGCAGAGGGGTGGCGCAGCAGGGTGGCACCGGCCAGCTGCTCGGCGCTGCCCTGCGGGGCGGCATCGCCCGCGCCAAGGTCGGCGGCGGTAAGGGGGTGCTCCAGCACCAGCTTGCCATCGGTGCGTGCCGGGGCGGCGGCTTCCCCGGTTTTGGGTGCGGTGGGAATTTGCACCACCTGCACCGGGGCGGGGGCAAACAGCTCCCGCAGCAGGGTGTCGAACCAGCCCTCCTCCAGCTTGCTGCGCAGGGCGGCGAAGAGCTTGTCGGTGTGCAGCAGCAGGGCGGCATCGCCGGTGTGCAGCCAGCCGGTGGCGGCGTTGATGGCGTCCAGCACGCCGTCCGGCAGGCTGCCCGGGCGCTCCAGCGAGGCAAACTCGGCCTCGTTCAAAGCGGCCAGCAGTAGGTCGTGAGGAATGCCGGTCTTTAGCAGCTCGTCCACGGTCTTGCGCACAGCGGGGGCAAACTTGCGGGCAGAATCCACCGTAGCACCGCGCAGCAGCAACTCCAAGGTGGGCTGCAGGGTACTGTCGTCAAAGCCGATGTCGATATCGGCGCCCAGCTGCTCGGCCAGCAGAGCGGCCTTGAGGGGGGAGCTGTTGGTGCTTAGCAGCGCACCCAGCAGGATCTCCACGCCCAGCTGCCGCTCCCGGTCGGCAAAGGCACCGGTGTACCATGCCAGTGCGCACTGCACCTCGTCCGGCTTGGGCTGGTCGGTGTAGTAGGGCAGCTCCACGAATGCGCCGGGCTGCTCGTCCTGCATGGTCAGGCGGGGACGGGCAGCGGCCTTGGGCATCTTGGACAGGTAGTCCTGATCCAGCCGCGCCAGCTTGTCGGCCATATCCATCTTGCCGTACAGGGTGATGCAGCAGTTGTCGGCGCTGTAATGGCGGCGGTACACCCGCTGGTATTTCTCGTAGGTCAGGGCGGGGATGGACGCCGGGTCGCCGCCGGACACAAAGCCGTAAGCGGTATCCGGGAACATCGCCCGCTGCAGGGCGTTTTGCAGCTGAGCATCCGGGGAAGCCAGTGCACCCTGCATTTCATTGTAGACCACACCGCTGACCGTGCCGTCCGCGTCCCGGTGCCAGCCCTCCTGCTCGAACACGGCAGAGTCCACCATAGCCAGCGGGCAGAACACCGCGTTCAGGTAGACATCCATCAGGTTGCAGAAATCGGTCTCGTTGGGGGTGGCAAAGGGGTAGACCGTTTTGTCCGGGAAGGTCATTGCATTGAGGAAGGATGCCATGCTGCTTTTGAGCAGCTGCACAAAGGGGGAACTGACCGGGTATTTTTCGCTGCCCGCCAGCACGGAGTGCTCCAGAATGTGGAACACGCCGGTGTCATCGGAGGGGAAGGTGCCGAAGCCGATGCCGAAGGCCTTGTTGACGTCCTCATTTTCCACCAGCAGCACGGCTGCGCCGCTGACGTCATGGGTGAGCAGGGTCAAGGTACCGTGCTGCTCGGGGCAGTCCTCGGTGCGCAGGACGGTATAACCGGGATAGTATGCCATTTTTATTCTCCTTTACGGGATGTTTTTCACAGAGGATGCGCCTGCAGCTCAGCCGCCGAACAGGCCGAAAAAGCTGGTGTGGGTCACACCCAGCACAAGGAAAAGAGCAATCAGGGCGAACAGCACGCCGATGATGATGTCCATCTGGTGCACCGTGAGCGGGAATTTATCGTAAAGCTTTTCCTTGGGGTTTACAAAGTCCTTGTTGCCGTTGTCCAGCAGGCGCTTTTTGCCCTGCTCAAAATCGGCCTTCTGCGCCTGCAATTCAGCCTGCTGGCGGGCAAGTTCTGCCTCGCGGGCGGCCAGTGCGGCCTCGCGGCGTTCAAGCTCGGTCTGGGTATCCGGGGTGGGCTGTGCCATGGAAAGTCCCTCCTGTAAGCATAAGATGTTTTCCTTATGATACCACAAAAATGTGGACAAAAAAAGCACCCGCAGTGCAAAGACTGCGGGTGCAAAGGGGGATGATGAGGAGATTACTTCTTAGCCAGATACTTGCGGATATCAATGGCGACAGCCACGATAATGACAAGGCCCTGAACGATGTAGGTGTAGGAGGAGTTGACGTTCATGAACTGCAGAGCGACCTTCATCAGCTCAAAGACCAGAACGCCGACCAGAACGCCGGGAACAGTACCAACGCCGCCGGTGGTGGAAACACCGCCGATGGTGCAGGCTGCGATGGCGTCCAGCTCATAGCCCATTGCAGTGTTGACGGATGCGCCGCCGGACTTTGCAGCCAGCAGGCAGCCTGCCAGACCGAACATGCAGGAGGCCAGGATGTAGATGCGGATCTTGGTGGCGTAAACGTTGACACCGGCAACCTCAGCAGCAGCTTCGTTGCCGCCGATGGCGTACATGTACTTGCCGTGACGGGTCTTGTTGTACAGGAACCAGAAGCACACAGCCACGACCAGGGCGATCCAGATCAGCACGGGGACCTTCAGGATGGTGTTGGAGGCCAGAGAGGTAAAGTTCTTGTTCAGGGAGCCGATGGGGGTACCGCCGGTGTAGACCAGGCAGATACCGTAGACGACCTGCTGCATACCCAGGGTAGCGATAAAGGGCTGGACCTTCAGGTAAGAAACGACCAGACCGTTGCACAGACCCACGATGGCGCAGATGGCAATGACCAGAATGAACACCACAGGGGTGGGCAGAGTGGGCATGTTGGGGTAGAACTTACCGGCAGCGCCCTCGGTCTGCGCAAAGATGCAGGCCAGGCAGGCAGCAAAACCAGCCAGACGGCCTGCGGACAGGTCGTTGCCGGTGGTGATCAGACAGCCGGAGATGCCCAGCGCGATGATGTAGCGGATGGACACGTTCTTGAACAGGTTGATCAGGTTTGCAGGTGCAAAAAAGTTCGGATGGATGATGCCGACGAACAGAGAGACGAGCAGCATCAGAACGATAATGGCGTTGTTGCCCAGCCATTTCTTTACGGATTTACCCGTTAATTTCTTGGTAGCTTCCACAATAGACAGCCTCCTTGTTTACTGATTGGCCGCTGCCGTTTCGGGCGCGGTCTCAAACTGGGTAGCCAGCTCCATGATGTTCTCCTGGGTCGCGTCCTTGCCGTCGATGAAGCCGGTGACGCGGCCATCGCACATGACCATGACGCGGTTGGACATGCCAATGATCTCGCTCATTTCAGAGGAGATCATAATGATGCTCTTGCCCTGCTTGGCCAGATCGGCAATGATGCAGTAGATCTCGTACTTTGCACCAACGTCGATGCCGCGGGTGGGCTCGTCCAGGATCAGGACATCGGGGTTATTTGCCAGCCAGCGGGCGATCAGCACCTTCTGCTGGTTGCCGCCGGACAGGCTCTTGATCTGGGTCTTGGGGCTGGGCACCTTGATGGCCATCTTTTCCTTATTGGTCGCCACCAGATCCAAAATCTTCTTGTCATCCAGCATGATGGGGCCCTTGCGCAGAGCGTCCAGCGATGCAATGGAGATGTTGTCGGCCACGCTCAGCACACCCATGATGCCGGTTGCGCGGCGGTCCTCGGTCAGCAGAGCCACGCTCTTCCGGATGGCATCGCGGGGCTGCTTGATGTGGACCTCTTCGCCCTTGATCCACACCCTGCCGGAGGTGTGTGCACGCAGACCAAAGATGCCTTCCATCAGCTCGGTGCGCTGTGCGCCCACCAGACCAGCCACGCCCAGGATCTCGCCCTTTTTCAGCTCAAAGCTGCAATGGCGGAAGGAGCGCGGATGGATGGAGGTGAAATCCTCCACCTTCATCATCACTTCCTCGGAGGGGTGGTTCTCCAGCGGCGGGAACAGATTGGACAGCTCACGGCCGACCATCTTGGCGATGATCTGCTCCTTGGTCATGTTGGCAACGTCCCACTTGCCGATGTAATGGCCGTCACGCATGATGGTCACTTCGTCAGCAATGACCTTGATCTCGTCCATCTTGTGGCTGATGTAGACCAGTGCAACGCCCTGCTCCTTCAGCTCACGCATGATGCGGAACAGCGATTCCACTTCGTTGGCGGTCAGGGAGGAGGTGGGCTCGTCCAGGATCAGCACCTTGCAGTTTGCAGAAACAGCCTTTGCAATTTCCACCATTTGCATCTGGGCAATGCTCAGGCTGCCCAGCTTTGCGTGGGAATTGATCTGCAGCTTCAGCTTCTTCAGCAGTGCATCGGTATCGGCATACATTTTGCTGTGGTCCACAATGGTGATGGGGCCAATCTTTTTGGTGGGGTAGCGGCCCAGCCAGATATTCTCAGCCACGGTACGGGCCGGGATGGGCTGCAGCTCCTGATGCACCATGGCAATGCCGCGGCCCAGTGCATCCAACGGGTTCGCAATAACGACCTTTTCTCCCTCGTATTCGATCTCGCCCTCGTCCATCTTGTAAATGCCGAACATGCACTTCATCAGGGTGGACTTACCGGCACCGTTTTCGCCCATCAGGGCCATAACTTTACCGGGGCGGAGCTCCAACTGCGCGTGGTCCAGCGCTTTTACGCCGGGGAAGGTCTTGACCACGCCTTTCATTACCAGACGGTATTCTGACATTCCGCAGAGCCTCCTTATCTTGCAATTTGCAGGCCGCGCGGTGCGTCCTTTCCAAAAGAAGGCGCGTGCGCCCGAGAGAAATCTCGCACGCACGCGCTTTTAAGCTTTTACCAAGCCATAGGACTCACTGCGTACCTTGCAAACGTGAGTTTTGTGCTACAGGAATTAGAGGTACTGTGCTGCGTTCTCGGCAGTGACCTTGACGTAGTCGACCCAGTAGTACTCCTCAACGTCCTTGCCCTCAACAAACAGCTGAGTAGCCTCGGCAGCCTTGGTAGCCTGGCCCACATCGTCGTTCAGAACGGTACCGGTCATCTTGCCGTCAACAACGTTCTGGACAGCCTCTTTCAGTGCGTCAACACCGACCAGGTAGATGTCCTTGCCAACGGTACGGCCAGCCTGCTCGATGGACTGCAGAGCGCCCAGAGCCATTGCGTCGTTGTTGCAGAACACAACTTCGATCTTCTCGCCGTACTGTGCCAGAGCGTTTGCAACGTCCTGCTGTGCGGTGGTCTGATCCCAGTTGTCCAGGTACTCGTACAGGCACTCCACTTCCTTGTCGGCATCGGTCAGAGCCTTGATGGAGTACTCGGTGCGGTACTGAGCATCGATGTTCTCGGGGTCGCCCTTGCACATGATGTAAGTGATCTTGCCGTCGCCGTTGATATCGCCCTGGGTCTCGGTCTCCAGGATCAGCTCGCCCTGGTAAGTACCGGACTGACGTGCGTCAGCGCCAACGTAGCAGCACTTGCCTGCGTAGGAGTCCAGAACAGCCTTCTCGGGCTCACGGTTGATGAAGACGATGGGAGTGCCGGAGGGAGAAATGGTATCCACGATGGTCTGTGCAGAAGTGGTCTGAACAGGGTTGATGATCAGAACGTCAACGCCCTGCTGCAGGAAGGTGTTGATCTGCTCGGTCTGGGTGTTCTGGTCGTTCTTGCCATCAACGATGGTCACGGAGTAGCCCTTATCCTTCAGGTACTCTTCCAGGTCGGTGCGGTACAGGGTCATAAAGTTATCAGCAAACTGATAGATGCAGACACCGACGTTTGCGCTGCCGGTTGCAGCCTCAGAAGAAGCAGCTGCAGAGGAAGCGGCGGTAGAGGAAGCAGCAGTGGAGCTGGAGGAGCCGCCGCAGGCGGTCAGAACGCCGGCAGCACCCACAACAGCAGAAGCCTTCATAAAGTCACGACGGGAAATCATTTTCATAATCTTGTTCTCCTTCATTCGCATATCACAGCATCTCATGGAATATACTTACATGTATGTTCCATGGTTTCTGTTTGTATTATAACCGTCTGGAAAATCATTCGCAATGGGACAAGTTCACAAGATTCCGGTCATTTCTTTGTGCATTCTTCACAGTTGATATTGTTGTGTACAACATTCTTTTTGCTATCAAGTACAAAATCAGTCAAAAATGCAACATACATCCAAATTCCATGCCAAAAATCCATAAATCCTTTCAAAATGGTTACAACATCGTTCTGTTCATGCAACAAATTTCTCTGTACAGAAAATGCCCGTTTTTTCCGGGAGTTTTGCACAAAACGTACATTTCCGGGAAAAACCGGGCATTTTTTTCATTTTTCACTTTTCTTTGTGTTCGCGGCGGTAGCGGGTGGGGGTGACTCCCAGCGTCTTTTTGAAGATCTTTGTAAAATAATTCACATCCAGAATGCCCACTTCCTCGGCCACAGCGGCAATGGTGTGGTTGTTCTGCACCAGCAGCTGGGCCGCGCGGTTGACGCGCTGGGTGTTGATATAATCGATCAGAGTGCTGCCGGTCTCCTGCTTGAACAATGCCGACAGGTACGATGGGCTGATGAAACACATGGCGGCCAGACTTTTCAGCGTCAGCGGCTCGGCCACGTTCAGGTTGACGTAGTTCATCACCTTCTGCACCGCGGGCGAATACTCCTTCAGCGAGTAGCGGCGGACATAGGCACAGTAATCCCGCGTCATCTGCCACATCATCTCGTTGGGCACCTCGTTGGCTTCCTCAATGATGCGGCTGTACTTGCTGGAAATGGCATCAATATAATAGGGATGCACCTTGCTGGGCTCAATGGCCTTGCGCAGCAGGGTGTTCAGCACGATCATCTTGTTCTTCTGCTGGTAGAGCGTCCCCTCGAACCGGCCGCCGTAGGTAAAGCGGGAATGCTGGTGCATGGCCTCGATGGCGGCTTCCTCATCGCCCCGGGCCACCGCGTCCAGAATGCGGTTCTCCGATTCATACCGCTGCTCCAGCATGGTGACCGGGATCTCCTTCTGGAACTCCGGCTCGTGGAAATAGCGGGTATCCGGGTGGAACTGGAAGGGCAGGAATTCCTTCAGCTCCTGCACCGGGACAGTGCAGCCGAACATTGTATCCACCACAACCCGCAAAGCTCCATAGAAATCGCTGGCCTCCAGGATCTTCACGCCGTTGTAGTACTCCTGCACAGCGGCCTCTCCGGCTTCCCCCAGATAGCGTCTGACCCATTTGCGGGCGCTTTGGGTGCGGGGGCCCACCGTCCAGGGTCCAATGAGAAAGACCGTGTTTTTTTCATCGGGGATGCGGAACAGGGCAAAGTGCAGCTCAAAGGTGCCCTCCACCAGCAGCAGAGTATTTTCAGGGGTGCTGTCCAGCAGCAGCTGGCCGAACTCCTGCCAGTCGAACTGGGGGTCCAGCGATCGCCGCAGGCCGTAGTCAAACTCTTCCAACCCCTCAAAGGGCGGGGTGACCCGCCGGGTCGGGATATTCTGCACCGCTGCCAGCTTTGTAAGGATCTGCAAAGGATCCACCCGCATCGTACACCGCTCCTTTTTCCTGTTGTTCCGCTCGTGCCGTTGTATCATTCCTGATATATTAGTATACATCAATTTTGAAGCAGAAACAAGCCGCCCACAGGAATTTCCCGTGGGCGGCTTGATCCGTTTCCTTACTTATTATGGCGCTGTGCCAGTGCGGCCACGTTCTCTTCCACCTTCTGTTTGGTCAGGGGGTAGATGAAGAACAGGCTCAGGGCCACGGCCACGAAGCCGATGGCGGGGGCAATACAGGAGATGTTGAAGATGCCCATGGTGACCTCCGGGTCAAAGGCAGTGGCAGCGCTGTAACCGATCATGGTCAGCAGGCCGCCGGTCAGGCCGGAAGAGAACGCCTGACCCAGCTTGCGGGCAAAGGAGTAGACCGCATAGATGGTGCCGTCCTCACGGATGCCGTTGCGGACCTCGGAATCATCGATGACATCGGTGATCATTGCCCAGATGATGGTGTTGAAGAAGCCCAGGCAGATGAAGGCGGCGCAGAAGAAGCCGACATAGACCCAGACATTGGCGGGCTTGAGAACAAAGCAGATGACCTCCAGCACCGTGGCCACGATGCAGGATACGGTGGCCAGCTCTTTTTTACCGAACCGGCTGGCCAGCTTGGAGGCAAAGGGTGCGCAGACGAGCAGGATCAGCACGCTGCTCAGCAGAGAAGCGGTAGACTGGGCGGCGGCACTGCCGTAGAAGTTGGGGAACACATAGCCTGCCATACCCTGCATGGTCAGCATGGCCAGCAGCAGGAAGAGGGCGGCAGCAATGATACCCAGCAGGGCACGGTTGGTGAACACGCTCTTGAGCATCTTGCCAATGTCCATCTTGCTGTCGTTGGCGGGCACATCCACACGCTCACGCACCAGGTTAAAGCAGAGCAGGTAGCAGAGGATGGCGCAGACAGAGAAAACACCTGCAATGATGGTCATGCGGCTGCCGGAGAGGACCGTCTGACCATTGACGGTGACGTAAGCCACCATGGGGGTGCCAACGCCGATCACAAGGCTGGCCAGGGTGCTGCCGATGGTACGCCAGGTGGACAGCTCTGCGCGATCCTTGGGGTCAGCAGAGATGGCGGAGGCCATGGAACCGTAAGGGATGTTGACGGAGGTGTAGAAGATGGAGCCCCACAGGATATAGGTCACAAAGAGCCATGCCACCTTGAAGCCGTAGGACATCCCGGCCAGACCGGACTGGAAGATGAGGAAGGATGCGATGGCCACAGGGCCGCACATCCGCTTGAGCCAGGGGCGGAACTTGCCGTCCTTAGTGGGGTTGGAGCGGTCCACGATCTGGCCCATGGTCACATCGGTGAAAGCATCCACAAAGCGGGCGATCATCATGATCATGCCCACAACACCGGCGCTCACGCCCATCACGTCGGTATAGAACTTCATCAGGAAGCTGGACGACAGGATAAAAGTAAAATCGTTGGCGAAATCGCCGAACATATAGCCGACCTTGTCCCGCATCCCAAACGGGGTGGTCTTTTGCATTTCATTTGCCATTGTATTCTCCTTCGGTGGTCAATTCAAAACGGTACAGCGTCCCTTCTGCTGTATCCAAGTTTGTACTCCAATATTATGACAAACTTTTATCAAAAAATGTTAGAATATTTTTTAGGTGAATTCGTACAATTTTAAGGTATTGTTTTTGTGTATTTTCACAGTTCGTTCACATTTTGTTTTTCCCTCTTTTTCCCAGCATTCACTTTTTGTGGCACTCTTTACGGAAGTTTTCAAACCCGGACGGAGATAATAGGTATTCTGCCCAGAGCAGCGCCTGTTTTCCTGAAAAAAGTCTGGATTTATTCAAAAATCTTTCTATCCCTTTTATAAAATTTCTGTCATACTTGGTACAAAGACAATAAACGCCCCTGTGGCACGCAAAATGCCGCCGGGCTGATGAATGTGAGGTCATCCTGATGAACCGCTCCCTGCTGTATCCCCGCGCTACCACCACCCGCCGTCTCATCGGCCTGGACGGGATGTGGCGTTTCAGCTTCGACCCCGAGAGCAAGGGTGTGGAGGCCGGATGGGCGCTCGACCTACCCTCCTCTCTTTCCATGCCGGTGCCCGCCTCCTTCTGCGACCTGTTCACCGACAAGGCCTCCCGCGAATACTGCGGTGATTTCTGGTACGAGACCAGCTTTTTTGTCCCTGCGGAATGGAGCGGCTGGGACATCGTTCTCCGGTTTGGCTCGGTCACCCACCGGGCCCGGGTCTTCGTCAATGGCGTGGAGGTGGCCCAGCACGAGGGCGGCTTCCTGCCCTTTGATGCCACCGTGACCAACATCGTGCGCTACAACCAGTTCAACAAGCTCAGTGTTCTGGCGAATAACGAGCTCAGCGAGACGATGCTGCCCGCAGGCACCACCCGCACCCTTGCGGATGGCAGAAAGATCGCCGCACCCTACTTTGATTTTTACAACTACTCCGGCATCCACCGGCCCGTCTGGCTGATGGCCCTGCCCAAGGAGCGGGTGCTGGACTATTCCACACGATACCGCCTGACCGAGACCGGGGCCGAGATCGACTATACCGTGTCCACCAACGGCACCCACCCCGTGACCGTGGAGCTTTACGACGGCACCACCCGGGTGGCCGAAAGCTCCGGCACCACCGGCACGCTGGTGGTCAAAAACGCCAAGCTGTGGAACGTCCACGCCGCCTATCTCTACGATCTGGTCATCCGCATCCACGAGGGCAGCGCGGTGGTGGACGAGTATCTGGACCGGATCGGCATCCGCACCTTTGAGATCCGGCACGGGCGTTTCCTGCTCAACGGCAGCCCGGTCTATCTGAGGGGCTTCGGCCGGCACGAGGATGCCGACATCCGGGGCCGTGGGCTCGACCTGCCCACCGTCAAACGGGATTTTGAGCTGATGAAGTGGATCGGCGCAAACTGCTTCCGCACCAGCCACTACCCCTACGCTGAGGAGATCTATCAGATGGCCGATGAGGAGGGCTTCCTCATCATTGACGAAGTCCCCGCCGTGGGCTTTATGCAGAGCACGGCCAACTTCCTGGCCGCCAATCAGGGCAACGGCAGGCAGCAGGGCTTTTTTGAGAAGGAGACCACGCCTGCGCTGCTCAAGAACCACAAGGCAGCCCTGACCGATATGATCGACCGGGACAAAAACCATCCCTCGGTCATCGCATGGAGCCTGCTCAACGAGCCTCAGTGCACCAGCGCGGGCACAGAGGAATATTTCAAGCCCCTGTTCGAGCTGGCCCGCCGCCTCGACCCCCAGAAGCGCCCCCGTACTTATACCGTCCTGATGACCAGCCTGCCCGACACCAGCAAGGGCCAGCGCTTTGCCGATTTCGTCAGCCTGAACCGCTACTACGGCTGGTATGTACTGGGCGGGGCCGGGCTGGCGGATGCCGAAGCCGCCTTCCACCATGAGATGGACGGCTGGGCAAAAGTCCTGCATGGCCGCCCGCTCATCTTCACTGAGTACGGCACCGACAACCTGAGCGGTGCGCACAAGCTCCCCAGTGTGATGTGGAGCGCCGAGTACCAGAATGAATATCTGGAGATGACCCACGCCGTGTTCGACCACTACGATTTCGTACAGGGTGAGCTGGTGTGGAATTTTGCCGATTTCCAGACCACCGAGGGCATCCTGCGGGTGGACGGCAACAAAAAAGGCATCTTTACCCGCCAGCGCCAGCCCAAGGATGCGGCGTACCTCTTCCGGAAGCGGTGGACAACGCTGCCGGTCGATTTCAAGAAGCGAAAAAAATGATCCCAGAAAACAGCAGCGCCCTGCCGGTTTGTCCCGGCAGGGCGTTGCTTGTTTGATATGCTTTTTACTTGATGCAGCTCGAGCACGGGCTGTACCCTGCCGCAATGGCCTCCTCGTAGCTGGAGAAGAGGATTTGGTTCTTCTCCGCAGGGAGGTTGGCACAGCTGGGCAGGTGGAACTTTTTGCTGTTCACGTTGCCGATATACCCCTGCTGCACGGTGGACGCTGCCGCCGGGTCGGTGGGGTTGAGCTCGGCATCGGTGGCCGTTTTCTCGGTGCGGACGGTATAGTTCTGTCCATCGGAACCGATCACAACGGCCCCCTGCAGGTCGGTGCGGTAAACATCCACGCCCGCATCCCGCAGGATGCTCAGGGTCTCCTCGTGGGGGTGGCCGTACTTGTTGTTCACACCGCAGGAGATGATGCCCATCTCGGGCAGGACGGCGTTCAGGAAGATGTAACTCGTGCTGGTGCTGGAGCCGTGGTGGCCCACCTGCAGAACATCTGCCTTCAGGTTGGCACCGCTGTTCACGAGGTCGCGCTCCGCATCCGATTCCATATCGCCGGTGAGCAGAAAGCTGGTGGAGCCGTAGTCCACCCGCAGAACGATGGAGGTATCGTTGGTGTTGTCATACTGCGCCACAGGGCCCAGCATGGTCACAGTGGCGCTGCCCAGCGGCCAGACTGTGCCTGCGGCGGGCACCTCCACCTGCAGGCCCTGCTGCTGGGTGTACTTGACGAAATCCTGAAAGCACTTGGTGGAGGCTTCCGTCACAGGGCTGTACACATGGTCTGCCGGGAAATAGGCCAGCGCAGCGGACAGGCCGCCCACATGATCCTCATGGGCGTGGGAGCAGAACACATACTGCAGCTCCTCCACACCGAGATTCTGCAGGTAGGAGACGACATAGCTGCCATCGTCCACGTTGCCGCCGTCGTAGAGCATATACTGGCCGTCACATTCCACCAGCACGCTCAGGGCCTGCCCCACATCCAGGAAGTGCATCTCAAAGTTGGCGGTCTGGCCGTCTCCGGCAGGCTGGGCAGTGCTGACCGTAGGGGTGCTGCTGCCCGGCACCACCGCCGAGGCATCACAGGCGGCAAGGCCAAGGGCCAGCGCCGCCGCCAGGGCCAGAGCGGCAATGCGCCGCCAGAGGCTTACTTTTTCTTTTTTGAAGTTTTCCACGCTGTATTCTCTTTCTGTTGATCATTCTTCGGCTTACGGGGTGCCGTACCGTTGGGCGCAAAGCGTGCGCCGGGGCTGGGCTGGCGGCCGCCTGCGGTGCGGGCCGGGGCGGTTCCGCGGCTCTGATTCCTGCCTCCCCTGCCCTTGTTGGGGCGGACGGTATAGGTGCCGTCGTTGTGGATGGTCACCTCGGCAGGCTCGGCCCGGCGGGCAGAGCGCTGGACCGCGCGGCGGCCCTCGGCGGGCACCAGAAGCGGGATCAGGTCCTCCCTGTGGGTCATTTTCAGCGCCTTGATGACCTTTTCGGCATTGCGGGGCTCGTAATACTGGAGCAGGGCGCGCTGGAGTGCTTTTCCCTCCGCAGTTTTTTCCACGAACACAGGCTTGAGGGTGTAGGGGTCAAGGCCGGTGTAGAACATGCAGGTACTCACCGTGCCGGGGGTGGGATAGAAATCCTGCACCTGCTCGGGGCGCATGTGGTTTTTGTAGAGATACTCGGCCAGATAGACGGCATCGCTCAGGGTGCTGCCCGGGTGGCTGGACATCAGGTAGGGCACGAGGTACTGCTTTTTGCCCGCCTTCTTGCTCAGCTCGTAGAACTTATCCTTGAACTTGTTGAAGGTCTGGATGGGCGGCTTGCCCATGTAGGCCAGTGTATTGGGGGCGCAGTGCTCCGGGGCCACCTTCAGCTGGCCGGAGACGTGATACTCCACCAGCTCCTTGAAGAAGGTGTCGTCCGGGTCGGCCATCAGGTAATCGAACCGGATGCCGCTGCGGATGAACACCTTTTTCACGCCGGGCAGTTCCCGGACACGGCGCAGGATCTTGAGGTAATCGCTGTGATCCACGATCATGTGGGAGCAGGTGGTGGGGGCCAGGCAGTGCTTGCCGCCATTGCACATGCCCCGCAGCATCTGCTCCCGGCAGGACGGGAACCGGAAGTTGGCGGTGGGGCCGCCGATATCGTGGATGTAGCCCTTGAAATCAGGCCCATGGGTCATCCGCTCGGCCTCGGCCACAATGCTGTCGGCACTGCGGCTGGTGACCCGGCGGCCCTGATGCAGCTGGATGGCGCAGAAGTTGCAGCCGCCGAAGCAGCCGCGGTTCTGGATGATGGAGAACTGCACCTCCCGGATGGCAGGCACGCCGCCCATGCTCTCATAGATGGGGTGGTAGCGGCGGGTGTAGGGCAGCGCATACACCTTGTCCAGCTCCCAGCGCACCAGCGGCTTTGCCGGGATGTTCTGCACAAGGTACTTTTCACTCTGCTTCTGGACAATGATCTGGCCGCTGACCACATCCTGATTGTCCATCTGGATGCGGCAGGCTTTGGCGTAGGCCACCTTATCGGAGGCCACTTTCCGGAAACCGGCGCACTCCACATACTTTTCAGGCAGGTGGTCGAAGTCGGTCAGGTAGCAGGTGCCGTCCACATCGGTGATGGACTCCACCGGCTCCCCTGCCGCCAGCCGCCGGGCGATCTCCACGGTCTGGTGCTCGCCCATGCCAAAGCTGATGAGATCGGCTCCGGAGTCCTCCGCAATGCTGGGCAGAACGGTGTCCAGCCAGTAATCGTAGTGGGCAAACCGGCGCAGAGATGCCTCCAGACCACCCAGGATCACGGGCAGGTCGGGGTAGGCCTCCTTGGCCAGCCTGGTGTAAACGGTGGCGCTGCGGTCAGGCCGCGCGCCGCCGATGCCGCCGGGAGAGTATTCGTCCTCGGCACGCGGAATTTTTGCCACGGAGTAGTGGCTCACCATGCTGTCCACGTTGCCGCCGCCGATGAAAAAGCCGTACTTCGGCCTGCCGAACCGCTTGAAGTCCTCGCAGTCGGAATAACGGGGCTGGGCCAGCACGCCGACCTTATAGCCCTCGGCCTCCAGCAGGCGGCTGATGATGGCGGTGCCAAAGCTGGGGTGGTCAACGTAGGCATCGCCGCCCACCACCACAAAGTCCAGCTGATCCCACCCCCGGGCTTCCATGTCCGCCCGGCTGATGGGAAGAAATTCGGTGTAGATCGGGGAAGTATTTTCCTGCATATCCTTTATATCCTCACTTCACACTTATGAAGTCTTTTAGAACGCAATTCATCTCATTATACGGAAAGGTCTAACGGCAAATCCGAAATATCTTTCAATCTTTTTCCTTCCACCAATGTTTTAAGTGTTTCTATCACATCTGCCCGTTCTGTTGAGTTAACTGATGCAATCAATTCCGGCAAAGCAAAGTGATATACACAATCAATGTCCCCTGTCCCAAGTGCAAGTGATGCAATTCTGGATGGAAGAGGTTCTCCCGTGACAACAACAATATGCGGAAGATGCCCTTTTCTATTACGAATCAGATTTAATGCTTCCGTACGACTGTTTTGTGCTCGATCCGATCTCATTGTCCATTTTGCCGAAACAGAAGCATGTAAGATTGCTTTGCCACCATTCTTTTCTCTCAAATCAGCATACCGACACACAGTATCATTTACGATAGGTTCTGTTGCGTTTATTTCCTCATCAGAACAAAGGTTTCGGTAAACAACGATATCAGGTGCTACCATATAGTCATTTCCAATCATAGCTGACAATTTTCTGTTAGCTTTTGTCAGTTCGGTCAAATACGCCAAATGTTCATATTGAGCGAATGTTGATGTTTTCGTCCTGCTTCTATTTCCAAGTTTAAGGACTTCCCAATTGCCCGGTCTAAGATGTTGCAGCTGTGGGAACGTTCTCTTTACAAACTCCATCGTAAGCATTTCAAATGACGCTCCTGCTGTTTGACCTGCAACACGCTCATTGGTTTCTGCCATCAGTTGCTCGGCAATTCCTTTAGCAATCATTACAGATATCACACTGTCTTTGTCTGCATTTGTGGCAACACCATTTGCATTGATTGCCAATGTACCAGTCTGCAGCAGTCTCTCATGGTATCTCTTGCGTTCCATTGCAATCAAGACTTCATCTTTCGGCATTTTCTAAGCACCTCCTGATTTCAATTCCAACAGCCTGCGCCACCGGTGGCGGAAAAGCATTGCCAATCATTCTGCACGCAACAGTTTTTTTATTTCCAAAAGTCCATGTGTCAGGGAACCCCTGAATTCTTGCCATCATCCGGCTCGTCAGTCGAGGCATCCCGTCAAAATCCGGTTCCGGTGCCTCATTTGCAATTCCCTTTCCGTCAACGCCAAGCTCTGCCCATGCATTTTTTGCTCTTGTCGGGCCAAGGTCCGGTCCGCCATGCTTTTTAGAGCCTCCAACCAGTGTAGGTGCAATCCTATCAGCTCCTTCAGCCCATTTTTTTGCACCTTTCCATCCATTTTGTGACATCAGATCGCACAGTGTCTCTCCAACCGTAGGAGATTCTCCTGGATGCTCTTGTGGATATTCAAATGCCCCTGCCTGATCTTTTCGGATTCCAACTATAACAACCCTTGGACGAAGCTGGGGTACCCCATAATCTGAGGCATTCAATAATTTAATGTGTGTAACATACCCTAGCTTCTTTATCTCTGTAAAAATATGGTCTCGGTATTCCTCGAAGCCAGAGTCCAGAAAACCTCGAACATTTTCCAGCATAACAGCTCTTGGACGAATCTCTCGAATCAAACGAATTGCTTCCGGAAACAGGTCACGCTCATCATCCTTACCTAATTGCTTTCCTGCAACAGAAAACGGCGGACACGGAACACCACCAGCCAGCAAATCCACACCTTTGTATGGCCGTCCATCAAAACTGTGAACGTCCGCACAGATCACATTCCATTCCGGGCGATTATCTTTCAGAACTTTACAATAATCCCGTTCATATTCTACAAGCGCCACATGGACAAAACCAGCCATTGCCAAGCCTAAAGCCTGTCCTCCTGCGCCCGCACATATTTCAACACAAGTCAGAGGTCGCTGCATTTTTCTCCTTGCTCCTCAAAATTTGTTCATTCATCCGGCTGATTCATCTGCATTTCCAGCCACTGCTGGCGGCTGATGAGAACTGCGCGGGGTTTGGCACCCTCATAGGGGCCGATGATGCCCTTCTGCTCCATCTCATCCATGATGCGGGCGGCGCGGGCATAACCCAGCTTACAGCGGCGCTGCAGCAGGCTGGTGGATGCCTGCCCGGCATCGATGACCACCTCAACGGCCTGCTTGAGCATCGGGTCGCTGCCGGTCTCCTCATCCGCATCTGCAGAGGATGCGCCCTTCTTGCCATCCTGAATGGCGTGCTTTTCCATGGCTTCGATCATGGCCTCGTCGTACTGGACGGTGGCGCTCTGCTTGATGAAGTCCAGCACACGGCTGATCTCCTCATCCCGCACAAAGGTGCCCTGGATACGCACCGGCTTGGGCGCGCCCACAGGCATAAAGAGCATATCGCCCTGGCCCAGCAGCTTCTCGGCACCGGCACCATCCAGAATGGTGCGGCTGTCCACCTGGCTGGACACAGCAAAGGCAATGCGGCTGGGGATGTTGGCCTTGATCAGGCCAGTGATGACATCCACACTGGGGCGCTGGGTGGCAACGATGAGGTGCATTCCGGCGGCGCGGGCCTTCTGGGCAATCCGGCAGATGGAATCCTCCACGTCCTTGCCCACGACCATCATCAGATCGGCCAGCTCGTCGATGATGATGGCGATATAGGGCATCTTTTCCAGCATGGGGTCGGTGGCCGCCAGCTTGTTGAAGGATTTGATGTCACGGACATTGTTTTCCGCAAACAGGTGGTAGCGGCGCTCCATCTCCTGCACCGCGCTGCTCAATGCACCCGCTGCCTTTTTCGGCTCGGTGATGACAGGCATCAGCAGGTGGGGGATGCCGTTGTATTCAGCCAGCTCCACCACCTTGGGGTCAATGAGCATGAGCTTCACGTCCTCGGGGCTGGAGCGGAACAGGATGCTGATGATGATGCTGTTCACACAAACAGATTTACCACTGCCGGTGCTGCCTGCGATGAGCAGATGGGGCATCTTGCACAGGTCGGCCACCTGGGCCACACCGGCAATGTCCTTGCCCAGCGCCACGCCCAAGGGCGAAGTCATCCGCAGGAAGGCCTGGCTTTCAAAGACACTGCGGATAAAAACGGGGGTCTTTTTGTGGTTGGGCACCTCGATGCCCACGGCAGGCTTGCCGGGGATGGGTGCTTCCATGCGGACATCGGCCACAGCAAGGTTCAGGGCGATATCATCGGCCAGCGAGGTGATGCGGCTGATCTTCACGCCCGCCATGGGCTGGACCTCGTACCGGGTAACGGAGGGTCCCCGCGAGATATCCAGCACCCGGGTGCGCACGCCGAAGCTTTCCAGCGTGTCCACCAGCT
>OLRS01000725.1_pt1 | contig 37138 bp, 30 predicted proteins | sample 1673171 | NCBI WGS metagenome assembly OLRS01 (sample SAMEA3136762, study PRJEB25190) | human gut metagenome | biome: human gut; feature: human-associated habitat; material: faeces | place: Austria | collected 2013
GGTGGGCAGCCACAACGGGCTCCAGGCTCTCGAGGACTTCCTCAACAGCCTGCAGGAATTCTTTCTGTTCGGGGTTACGCTTTGCCAGGTCGTCATAGACGCGCTGGAGATACGGATTGGTAAATGCCATAGTGGTAACACTCCTTTATATAATTCTTTCACCGAGTTTATAGTATCACCATGTGCATAATTTTGCAAGGTTTTTACAGGCATTTTTAAAAATATTGTTTGCAGCAGATGCCCGTGTGTTTACCACAGAACGACAGACTTTATTTTCTTAATCCCACATCTGCACAGGAGTATAATTTTCGCCGCCGTTCCAAAATTCCTGCGGGTCGATGAAGCCGTAATCGCAGCGGTCGTTATGCGTATTGCTATGGGGTTTATACCCTACCATCCAACGGCCGTCGTTGGTCTGGGCCATCAGGCTTACGCCCATGTACATGCCGTCCCGGTACTGGGTCTGGGTCATAGTGTGCATCTCGCCGGTATCCAGGTCAATTAAATAATTGATCTCGCCATTGCCGGTATAATCCTGGGCCCAGATCCAGCCGCGCTCCTCGCTGCCAAACATCGGCATAAAGCCATTGTCTGTGGAGGGCAGATACAGGTTCATGGGCAGCGTATCGATCAGCACCGTGTGCTGGTGGTCTTTGCTGTAGTAGCTCAGGCTGTAGCTGGTGCCGTACTCGCTGCGTTCCTGGGGGTTATCCTGCACATAGACGCGGTCGTTGTATATTTTTACATAGATCGTACTACCGTCAAGGCGTTCCGTCTCGCAGATCTTTTCCCGCTGCATGGTCGCGGGGTCCAGCCAGACAAGCTCGCTCCGAGCGTTCTGCAGGGCGGCATTATAGGCTTCGCGGTCGTTATAGTCCGGCAGCGGGGCATCTGTCAGCAGGCGCGAGGTCAAAAAGCGGTGTCCGTTCACTCCCCGCACCTGTTCACCCAGATTCAGTGGGAGGGTGCTCCATTCGCCGGTGGTCAGGTCCAGCCGGAGGATGCGGCTGTTGTTTGCGTCAGAATATTCTTTTGCGTACAGCGCATTCTCATCACAGTAAGCAAAGTAACCGCTGCCCAGCAGGGACGGGTCAAAGGTCAGCACCGTTTCGCGGGCGGTCAGATCGTCGTTCAGCTTTTCGATGCTGGAGGGGCGGCTGCTCAGCTCATAGTTATGGCGGCAGTAGTCGATGTAGGCTTCCTCATCGGCAAAATTTTTCACATTGCCCTGCTCGAAATCATCCCGGCACGCTTTTTCCACCTGCTCCCAGGGGGAAGTATCATCCAGCCCCGCGTAAGACAGGTAGATGCCGCTTGGCATCACCAGCACGTCGGTGCGTGCCCAATCCTCCAGCCAGGCGGGACAGGCGGCATTGTCATGGGTGCAGCCGGGCACATTGCACAGCACGGTTTGCTGGGCGGTGGCGTAGTCGGTCTTCAGCAGCAGGGCGTGCATGCTTTCCTGGTCATTTTCATCATCCAGCCGTGCAATCTCATAATAGGCGTCGCCTGTGTTCCAGCCCCAGTAGCCGCCGCAGGTGTTGGGGACCTCGCTCAGGTTACCCACGGTAAATCCGACCGGCTGGGCAGCGGCTTCTTCGGTCTCCGTCGTAGTCATCTCGGCGGTCTCGGCGGTCTCGGCGGCAGGCAGTGCATCCGCCGGGGCGGCGGCACAGCCGGTCAGGGCCAGGGCGGCCAGCAAAAAGCTCCACATTTTACGCATCGGGGTTTGCCTCCTTTTCCAAGTTCGTTGTGTCATCCTGCATGCGCAGCGGCAGGTTCGCCTCGGCGCACAGCGAAAGTTCAATGCTGACATACCAGCGGTCCGACGTAGCGCCGCTGTAGGTAAAGTAATCATTGACGGTGTAGGTGCCCGACGCAGCGGCCACCAGCGCCTGTCCGTTCAGGCTGTAGATGGCCCGGGGGTAGGTCAGGTCCTCCCGCCGGGTCCAATCCCCCAGGCTGGTCAGCCCGGCCTGGTCGGCAAAGGCGCGCAGGGCGGCTTCCTTGGGCAGAGACTCCGGGTCGTGGGCGGCGGCAGAATCCGCCGGGGTGGACAGCCAAAAAGAATACACCTGCCCGGTGCGGCTGTCCATTTTCAGGGTCATCAGGGTGGTGGGCACGCCGTTTTGCACAGCAAACCGCTTAAAGGTCACAAGGCCCAGGCTGTCGACGCTGTAATAGGGCACGGTCAGGCTGTATTGCCTCTCATCGTAGGTCGTCAGGGTGGTCTCCTCGGTGCTGTACCAATCGGCGGCATAGTCGGCCCACGCCTGAGAGATCGCCCCGGCATCGGCCAGGCTTTGCAGAGCGGTGTTCACGGTATCCACATAGTCCCAGCCGTTTGTCATATCGGTCAGGTCGTTGGCCTGATTGTTGTAGTAGATCAGCGGCTTGCGCTCCTGCCCGGTATCGCCGGGCTGGAAGGTGTATTTGCTTTGGGTCAACTGCCGGGCGCTGAGCTGCCGCAGCAGGTAGTAGTCGTCCGCCGTGGGGGTGGGTGCCGTGTAGGGGTCGGCCACGGCCTGGCTGTGCCCCAGGCTGGCGGCATCCACTACCGAGAGGAACACCGCCGGGGCGGCGGCGCAGACCAGCACCACCACTGCGCAGAGGGCCGCCGCAAGGCGGGGTTTCTTCCACAGTTTCATGGCTGCACCTCCTTGGGCAGGGTAACGGTAACGGCGGTGCCCACGCCCACCTGGCTGCTGATTTGCAGCGTCCCGCCATGCACGGCAGCAATGCGCTGGCAAAGGGCCAGGCCCATGCCGCTGCCGCCCTGCTTGCGGGCGCGGGATTTATCCACCATGTAAAACGGCTCGGTCACGCGGGCCAGCTTATCCGCCGGGATGCCGCAGCCGTGGTCCTGCACGGTCAGCGCCACGGTGTCCCCGGCATCGGCCAGCAGCACCGTGACGGGCATTCCTGCCGGGCTGGCCTTGGCGGCATTTTGCACCAGGTTGCATAGCAGGTCCAGCAGCAAGTCCGCATCGCCGTGCACCACAGCCCCTCCCTGGGGCATCAGCAGCGGCACCTGGTGGCAGGCCATCCGCAGCTGCGGCCACAGGTCGGTCAGGTCCACAGGGGCAAGCTCCAGTCGTTCATCGCTCAACGAAAGCAGCGACAGCAGCTTGTAGCTCAGCGCCTCCAGGCGGCGGCTCTCGTGGTAGATGGCCCCGGCGGCCTCGTGCTGCTCGGCGGGGTCGATCTGCAAGGTGCGCAGCATATCGGCGTAACCGATGATCGAGGTCATCGGCGTCTTCAGCTCGTGGGCGAACGCGCCCATAAAGTCCTCCCGCCGCTGGACATCCTCCTGCAGATCCGCGATCTTTTCCTGCACAGCATCGGCCATTTTGTCAAAGCTCTGGCTGACGTTTTCCAGCTCGTCGCCGGTATGCAGGGCGGTGCGGCGGTCGTAGTCGCCGCCTGCGATCTCCGCGCTGGCGGCCTGCAAAATTTGCAGCGGGCGGGTCATCTGGCGGGCCAGCAGTGCTGTGACCAGGGCAGCCGCCGCCAGCACCACAGCCTCCAGCCCCAAAAAGCGCCGCACCGCCGCGTTGCGGGATGTATACAGCGCGGTCAGGTCGTAGGCCGTCACAATGCGGTAGCCGTCCTGCAGCTCGCTGGCAAACAGGGCGTAGGTACCCCCGCCGGACCGCACCGTCGTCATGGTGCCGTCCGCCAGCGGGGCGTTTACGTCTACCGGGATGTTGCTGCTGACCAGCTCCTCCCCCTGCCACAGGGCGGCAGGCTGCTGGTGCAGGGCCAGCCGCGCGGCCGCCACGGTGCCGTTCATCTCCAGCCCGCGGCGCTGGCGGTCCAGCAGGTCGGTCTGCACGTCGGTGCAGATCTGGCTGTGCAGGGCGGCGTCAGCGGTCAGAACGGTACGGCGCTGCACGGCAAAATCGCTGTACAGCAGCCAGCACCCGCCCAGCCCAAAGGACGCACTAAGCACCAGCACCAGCAGGCAGATCATCTTGTGGGCAAATTTCATTGTGTACCTCCCGGCCCCGCAGTGGGGCGGTCGTCGGGCCTCATTCTTGCTTTAACCGGTAGCCGATCTGGTAAACGGTCTCGATCTTATCGCCCCAGTTCAGCTTTTTGCGCAATCTGGTAATATAAGTATCCACCGCGCGGGTGGTCTCGGCGTCGCCGCCCCAGGCGCGCTCCATCAGGGTATCGCGGTAAATGGCCGCCCCGCGGTTGCGCATCAACTGCTCCAGCAGGGCAAACTCCCGCGGGGTCAGCTCCACGGGCTGGCCGCGCTGCAAAACCATGTGGGCGGCGCTGTCCAGCGTCACATCAAAGGCCTGCAGCTGGTGGCCGCCCTTGCCGGCGCGGCGCAGCACCATCTCCATGCGGGCCATCAGCTCGTCCATGGCAAAGGGTTTTACAATGTAATCATCCGCACCCAGCCGCAGGCCCAGCACGCGGTCCTTCACGGCGGCCTTGGCGGTCAAAAATATCACGGGCACGCCCTGGGGGCGCAGGTAATCCAGCAGGGCGTAGCCGTCCAGGCCGGGCAGCATGATGTCCAGCAGGGCCAGGTCGTAGTCGTTTTTCTCGATCAGATCAGCGGCGGTCAGGCCGTCGGGCGCCAGGGTGCATACGTACCCGGCGCGGGTCAGGTTCATTTCCAGCAGGCGGGCGATGGGCCGCTCGTCCTCAGCGATCAGCACTTTTGTCATGTTTATCCCCTTTCCACCCCCAGTGTAGCGGGCAGTTGTGTACGACTTGTTACAATTCGGCTTTTTCCCTTTATTTTACCATGTTTTGTGTGCTATAATGAACAATATTCCAAAAAAAGGAGCGTTATTTCTATGTCCGTTCAGCAAAAGGCGGGTGTGGTGCTGCCGGCGGCGTGTGCCGTGGCGGCCAGCTTTGATCCTGCCCTGGCGCGCAGCGTGGGCGCGGCGCAGGGGCAGACGGAGGTCGACCCCAACATCAAGCGCAGCCCGCTGTGCGGCCGCAATTTTGCCATGTTCAGCGAGGACCCGCACCTGACCGCCTCGCTGGCGGCAGCGGTTGTGGGTGGCGCGCAAAATGCCGTGGTGGGGCCGCTGCTGTGCTGCAGCCAGGTCACCGACGCCCCGGACCGCCGCGTAGATGAGCGCACACTGCAGGAGATCTACCTGCCGCCCGCCGCAGCGTCCCTGCAGGCCGGGCCGCAGGGGGTGCGGTACGGCAGCGGCACGCTGAACGGCGTACCCCTGGCCGAGGCCGCCGCCGCGCTTTTGCCGCAGCCCGCCGCCAAAACCAACGATACACCGTCCACTGCACCCACCCACGCGCTGGCGGTACAGCTGGCCGCGCAGTGCGGCGTGCTGGTGCAGAATTTGGGCGCACTGCCGCTCAGAGCCGGGCAGCGGGTGGCGTACATCGGCGCGTTTGCCGAGACCCCGCGCTATTATGGCGAGGGTCAGCCCAGCCCCGCGGCCATCGGTGCGCTGAACGCCGCGCTGCTGAAAGGCCGCCGCGTGGGGTATGTGACGGGCTTTCCCGCCAACAGGGACGAGCGGGACGAGGGCGAATTCCTGCGGGCGGTATCGGCGGCGAAGCACGCCGATGTAGCCGTAGTGTTTGCGGGGCTGCCGGAAAGTTTCGTCAGCCCCGATGCCGACCGCCGCACCCTGCGCCTGCCGGACTGCCAGAACAACCTGATCGCCCGCATTGCGGCGGTGCAGAAAAACACTGTGGTGGTGCTGCACGCCGGCGCACCTGTGGAGTGCCCGTGGGCGGGGGATGTTTCGGCGGTGCTATGTATGTATTTGGCGGGCGAGGGCGTGGGCGAAGCCACCGACGCCCTGCTGTGGGGGGACGCCAACCCCAGCGGCCGCCTGCCCGAGACCTGGCCCCTGCGGCTGGAGGACACGCCCTGCTACCTGGACTACCCCGGTGACGGCCGCACGGCCGACTACCGCGAGGGCGTGTACGTGGGCTACCGCTGGTACGACGCCCGCCGCATGCCGGTGCTTTGGCCCTTTGGCCACGGCATGGGCTACACCGGCTTTGTGTATCGCAATGCCCGGTTAAGCGCTAACACGCTGGCCGAGGGCGGCGAGGTAAAAGTATGTGTCACCGTGAAAAACAGCGGCGCCGTGCGCGGGGCCGAGGTGGTGCAGCTTTATATTAGTGACGAGACCGGCGCCCCCATTGCGGGCGGCCGGGTGCCGCAGGTTTTGCGGGGTTTCAGCAAGGTATGGCTGGACCCCGGCGAGGAACGGGACGTGGAATTTGTGCTGACGGCGCGGGATCTGGCCCACTACGACCCCACCCGCCGCGCCTGGCACACCGCCCCCGGCCGTTATCTCCTCCGCCTGGGCCACACCAGCCGGGATATTAGGGCAAGTTTGGGGCTGAATTTTGGATGATTCAAATGGCTCCCCTCTAGGGGAGCCTTTATAACGACAACACCCCCGCACGGTATGAATCCGTGCGGGGGTGTTTTTGTGTTGAATCGCATCGGGTTTGGTGGATGCTAGCGCGCCCACCCAGGAGCGGCAGCATTGGGTACCGCTACCCTATGGGGAAACCACACAATTTTAGGTAAACCAATATCCGTTACGCCCAAAGGGCGCGGGGGGTCAAAGGTTTATCTTAGTCCTTCTTGCGCAGAACGAGGCTGTAAACGCCGTAGCCCATCAGCAGGGCAACAACTGCCAGGCTGCCGCCGAGCAGCGGAGCAACATTAGAAGCACCGGTCTTGGGCAGAACCTTGGTGGTGTTAGCCGGGGCAGCGGCAGCCTTGACGACCTGCTTCTCGTTAGAAGCAGTGGTGGTCTTGTTGCTGGAAGAGGAAGAGCTGGAGGAAGAAGAGCTGTTGTCGTTCTTCTTGTCCTCGACCTTCTCGAAGACAGCCTCAACGGTAGCGTAGCCAGTGGTGGCATCGTCGCCGTTGAAGAAGCACAGGCCGGTCACACCGAAGGTCTTAGCATCGGCGTTCCAAGCGATAACGTCAGCGCCCTGGCCCTTCCAACCAACGAACTTGTAGCCAGCCTTAGCCTTAACGGTGGGGATAGCATACTGGGTGCCATCGAACTCGGTGGCAGTCAGCTTCATGACGTTGGCAGCGGGGCTGGTGTACAGGTCGTTCTTCTCGAACTCGCCCTTATCGGGGTCAACAGAGAAGGTGACCTCAACAGTGCGCTCGGTCTCTGCCTTGTAGACAGCAGCGATGGTCAGGTAACCAACGTTGGAACCTTTCTCGAAATGAGCCAGGCCAGTGATACCGAAGGTCTTAGCGTCGGCATCCCAAGCGCCAACCTCGTTACCATTCACATGCCAACCGATGAACTCGTAGCCGGGCTTAGCCTCAACCTTGGGCAGCTCGAACTGCTGGTCGGTGTTGGGGTCCAGGTTATCGAAGTGGATAACTTCCTGACCGTCATAGTCGGGGAAGATACCCTGCTCGTTGTTGGTGGTGATGGTAACGGAAACGGTCTTCTTGGTCTCTTCAGGCTGCTCGGTCTTGACTTCCTCGAACTGAGCAGTCAGAGTGACGTAACCAACGTTAGAGTCCTTGGGGAAGTGAGCAACGCCGGTGTAACCAAACTCAGTGGCGTTAGCGTCCAGGTGGCCAGCTTCGCCAGCACCCTCGACCTTCCAACCAGTGAACTTGTAGCCGTCGTTAGCCTTAACCTCGGGCAGAGCGATAGGATCGCCGATCTCCGGCAGGTTCTCGAAGCTGATGGTCTCAGCACCATCATAACCAACGAAAGTACCCTTGTTATTGACAGTGTTCAGGTTGATATTGACGGTCTTCTCAACGGGCTCGGGCTCTTTCTCGTCAGCCTTAAACTCGTAGCTGATGAAAGTTTGACCATTATACTCGCCACAGGCATAGGGGTCCATCTGGCTATAGAGCACCGAATCTCCACCATTCAGAACAGGGGCACCCTCAACATTGGGATACCACTTACCGCCGTCAGCAGGAGGTGCCTTCGGAGCAACTTTGTTTTCGTCCAGAACATACTGCACAGGTTCTTCATCGCCCTTATTAAAAGTGACAACGATTTCACTATGCGCTGCAAACGCTGCAAACGGTACGCACACGACAACCATGAACACAGCCGTCAGCAGAGCAAGCAGACGAGTTTTGAAGTTCGTTTTCTGCATGTTAATTTCTCCTATTCTTTAGTATTTATCTAAAGCGTTTTGCAGGTGGATGCCCCAAGCGCACCCGCCTGCTTGCGCAGTAGATACGGACATATATCCAACACCCCCACTTGGGATGGAGGTGGTGAACCTAAGTTGATTGGGTGGCTACCATGCCAGTACATAAACCTCATTATTCCTTGTATACAAGGAATAACAAAAGCCCTAGGGCTTTTCGGTTATTGCGAAAATCATTTACCCGCAGGCCAGCGGGCAGGGAGAAGCGGGTCGCTGTTGACATGCACCGTATCGGCCTCGGTGGTCTCGCCGTCCCGCAGGGGGCGGGCCAGAATGACCATGCGGGCATCGTCCATCTGGTAGGTGCAGGTGCTTAAGGTCAGCAGCCGCTCGGTGGGGTAGGCGTAATCGCCGGTGGTGTAAAACGCGCGCTTGGCCACTTCGTCCAAGAACGTCTGCTCGGCGGCATCGTCCAGGTCGATATACTGGTTGAAGTGGAAGACATCGCCGTCGCTCTCGCGGGAGGTGACGGCGTAGACCGCTACGATTTTGTAAATCTCGCTTTTGTACAGCGTGTCCAGCTGCAAGTAGGGGTGCGCGGTGTAGTAATCGGCATCGCGGTACTTTTGCAGGTTGGAGAAGCGGTCGGTATTATTAACGCCCATGTTATGCCCGTAGATGATAAGGTGGCGGCCGTTTTGCATGTCGCACTCATAATCCGCAAAGGGCATGCCGCGCTTATCATCGGCGCGGTCCAGGTCGTGGTATAAGTAAAAGTAATTGTCGGTGGTTTGCAGGATGGGCAGGTCAATGTCCACGCCGGGGATCTCGATCCAGCCTGCGAACTCGGGGTTGCGGGCAATGAGATCGGCGTATTTGGCCCGCTGGGCGGCTTCCTCGGCGGCCGGGTCAGGGGTCGCTTCGGGTTCGTCCGTGGTGGGTGCGGCGTTCTGCGTTTCTTGGGGCTTGATGGCTTCCATCTCTTTTTTCTCTTTATAAGAGGGAAGCCAGAAGATCAGCCCGCCGACCAGCCCTGCAAAGGCCGCGCCGGAGATGGCCGCCGCTAAAAGTGCTTTGGTGCGTTGTTTCATAAACTAAGATCCACAAAGAAGTTGTTGCCATCGTTGCCGTTGCCCAGAACTTCCTGATAGGCGACAGTCAACGTGGCGGTATCGCTGGGCACGGCAACCAGCATATTGCCTTCAACCGTGGCACCAGGTTCCAGCTTAGTATCATTCGGGAACATTTCAGGCGTAACAGGGTAAATCGCAACGCCGAAATCGTTGTCGCCATCGCCCCATTGCAGTTGAAAATCGTCCTTGAAAATGTCGTAAGTCTCATCGCTGGTATTGGTCACAGAGATGTGAAATTGTACCAACTTGCCCCCCTCAGGGATTGCGATATTACCGAACTTTTCGATCGTTTCCGGCTGGCCGCAGGTGAAATCAAACAGCGCGGTGTGCACAGTCTCATCCGCTTTTGCACGGGTAGACTTTGCCCCGCCACAGCCAGCCAGCAACAGGGCCGCCGCCAAAATTAGTACACAAAGTAATGTTTTGTTAAATTTAAATGCCTTTTTACTCAAAATTCCCGTATCTCCACTAGTAAAATCTATCCCAGCGCACATTTTGCTACGATGGTTGTTATAATAGTACACCAAATTCCCAAAATTTTCAAGAGTTGCACACATTTTGTTCGCCGTAAAAATGCACAATTATTCCGCCAACTTCGCGGCAATTTGTGAACGGCTTGTGGTAATAGTATGGTTTAGCGCATTGCACCACAATTTGTAGGGTTTAGTAAAATTTTAATGGGAGACACAAAAAGGCCCCCGGTCGAGGGCCGGGGGCAGGGATAAGGCTCCCCTTGAGGGGAGCCTTTTGCCTAAATTATTATTTTCTCTCCTTTCTCCCGTACTTATTATAATATAGACCCATTAGCCCACCGGCAGAGAGCACGGCCAGCACGGCCAGCAGGGTCACCGGCATGGGGTCGGCGGTTTGGGGCAGGGCGGGCTTGGGCGCGGGGTGCGCGGGGACCGGGGTGGTTTTGGCCGGGGCAGGCGTGGGCGTCGGCGCGGCGGGCGGGTCGTACCGGTTCTGGAACAACAGCAGGCCGGTCTTTTCGCTGCTGCCGCCCGTGGCCCAGATCTCGGCCCCCAGGCCGCCGTTCGGTCGGTTGGTCACCCGCACCGTCACCGTGTATACCGTGGCATCGTAGGTCATGTGCGCCGTGCCGCCCGCGCACTGGCGCACCGTGTAGCGGTAGTCGCCGGGGGCGGTGTAGGTCAGCCCCGTAAAGCCGGCCGTGCCGCTGCCTTTGACCTGCACCGTGTCCGCCGCGGGGGCGGGGACGCCGTCCTCGGGCGTAAGGGTGATGGTGAACCGCTCGGCCGTGGCCGCGCCCGAGGTGCGGACCTCGACGGGCAGCTCGGCTGTGCATTTGTACTCCGCCGCGCGGGCTTGCAGCGGCAGCAGCAAAAGCAGCAGTGCAGCCTCTACTATTATGCGTCTCAGCGTGCGTTTTTGGGTGTTATTCATCCTTATTTCCTCCTTTTACGTTTGGGGCAGCAGCTGGCCGAACAGCAGCACCCGGCCGTTGGTGGCGGCCTCGGTGCAGGTGGAAAAGGCCACCACCGGCCCGCTGCCCGGCGTGCGGTACTGCACCGCGTGCGCCTTGATGTAGGCCAGCAGTGCGTCCGGGCTTTGGGCGGGGTCGTAGAGCACGGGGTCGTAGAGCACGGGGTCGTAGGCGTCGGCCCGCACGCAGGCGAACAGCGCGATATTATACGCTGTATCGTCTGTTATCAGTGTACCCGTGGTGTGCGCGGCAAAGTAATCGCTTTGGGTAAACTGCACGATGTCACCGAACATACCGCCGTCCTCGATATGGTGACCGTAGACGATGCTGTAGGGCGCGGTGAAGTCCGCCGGGCAGCGCGAGTCCAAAAATATCGCGCCAGAAAGCGAAAAATCTCCGTACACGTCGGTGTTGACGTAGACCATGTTGTCCGCCCCCTGCGCGACGGGAAAGTCGATGCGGGTGCCGTCCAGCGTGAGCCAGCCGCAGACGTCCGGGTTGAGGGCGCGCAGCTCGGCAAAGCCGGGGCTGTCCGCGGGCGCGGCGTCCAGCGGCTTGAACCGCAGCGTCTGCTCCGGCAGGGCCGCGCGGCGTGTGGCGGCGATGTCCCATAGCGACCACGCCCCAAACAGCGCCAACGCCCCCAGCAGCAGCGCCGCCGCCAGCGTAAGCAGCCGGTCACCCCACCGCGCCAGTTTTGCCGCCAGCAGCATTATTCGTCGCTGTTATGGCGTTTACGCAGCAGCAACACGCTACCCGTGCCCGCCGCCAGCAGCATGGCGCCGTAGGGCGCAGCGTCCAGCAGCAGGCCCGTGGGCGTGGGTGCGGTGCGGCTGTTGGTGACCGTGATGGTCTTGTCCGCGGCGGCCATCGTCTGGGCGTCCGAGGTTTTGTCGTCGCTGCCGGTTTTGGTGATGCCGTCCCATGTGGTGGTGTAACTTGACGCTGTATCGCCGGATTCCGTGATGGTGTAGCCCGTGTTAGCGGGCAGGCCGGTGACCTCGATCTTTTCGCCGCCGGTGATGTCGGCTTTGACTTCAGCGGTGCCGTCCGCGTTGAAAGCGACGGTGTCGCCGGTGATGGTGGAGAAATCTGCCGATTCGCCGCCGGTTTTTACCGTGACCGAGCTGGCGTGGGGCGTTTCGTCCGGGTCGTCCAGCGCGATGGTAAAGGTGAACTCGTCGCCGGCATTGGCAAAGTTGCCGCTGAGATGCTTGACCACCGAGAGGCCGTAGGCGGTGTAGGTGTTGGTGATCTCGTCCGCCTTGGCCGTGCCGTCCGCGTTGACGATGTTGATGTCTGAGATGCGCAGAGCGCCGGTGGGCGCGGCGGGGTCGGTGTTGACCACCCGAACCACGATGTAGCGGGCCGCGGTGTCCTGCGTCAGGCCGGTGATGCCGGCAGCGGTCTCTGTGAGGGAGAAGATGTAGTCGCCCGGGGCGGTGAAGTCGTCGCTGTCAAAGGTGAAAGGGACCGTGACGGTGTTGGCCGTGCCGCCCGTAAAGGCGGCGGTGAGCTCGGTGGATTTGATCTGTGCGGCCATGCCTTTGACGGCAGTGCCGGCCGCCCAGGAGGGCAGGTTCGCGACCGTGCCGACCGTAAAGGTGATGCTGCCGTGGGGCACGCCTGCGCCGGGGGCGGCGGTCATGTCGATGGTTTTGGTCAGCTGGGCGGTGTAATCCGCGGCCAGCACGCCGGGCGCTGCGGTACCTGCCAGCAGGGCAGCCGCAGCGATGGCAGCGGTAAATTTGCCGAATTTGGCGCGGGAAATGTAGGTGATCTTCATAGGTGGTTCCTCTCTTCCAACATGGATTTATGTTGCTTTCGTTGGGGTTGCAGCAGGGTTTACAGCCCGCTGCGGCGCAGGGCGGCCAGGGCCGTGCCCAGCACTTGCCGCTGTGGGATGGGGCCGTAGAGGCGGCTGTCCGCCCCCGTGGTGCGGGCATCGCACAGCAGGAAAAGCTCGCCCTCCGCGAGGGTGACGGGGTAGTCCGGGCCGCCCTCGACCGGCTGGGTGGGGGTGGTGATATCCGGCTCGGCCACCGTACTGCCGTTGATGATGAGCGCGCCGGTGTCGGTCACAGTGACGGTATCGCCGCCACGCGCCGCGATGCGCCCAAGGCGGAGCGTGCCGTCCTGCCGGTAGAGCACGACCTGCCCGGCCGCGGTGCCGCGCTCGAACCGGCTGAACAGGACGAGGTCGCCGCCGCACAGGCGGGGCGCCATAGCGCTGCCCGGCACCACCGCCAGCCCGAACACGACCCCGAACAGCACTCCGCACAGCGCGGCGAACACCGCCAGGCGGGTGAGGAAGCGTCGAATTTCCGCTTTGGCACGTGCTTTTTCTTTGTCAGTGGTCAGAAAGTCCTCCCGCGGCATGGGTCACACCTCCCTGCGGCGCAGCAGCCGCCAGCCCAGCCAGCACAGGCCGACCAGTGCCAGGTAGGGCGCCGCGCCGGTGTGCAGGCCGGTGGGGATGCCCACGTTGCGGGTGTTGATGCAGGTGATCTCGGCAGGCTGGGCCCGGGGCACTTGCATCGTGCAGGTTGCGCCGGTGGGGCCGTCGTCGCCGTTGAGCTGCCAGCTGACCGTGTGGTCGCCGGGGTCGTTCTCAGTCAGGGTGAGGGTCTGGTCCGCGCGCAGGTGGGTGAGGGTGACGCTGCCGCCGCTGCGCAGGGTGAAGCCAGTGTCGGTCAGCGCCGCGCCGTCACCCGCCGTGGTGTAGGCGCTGCCCTGGCGGATCTGGGTGGTGTCCAGCGTGGCGGTGAAGGAGAAGTTTTTCGTAGTATCGCCCATATCGCCCACCACTTTTTTGGTGATCGTGACGGACAGGTAGGGTTCGTAGGTGTTGGTAAAGTGCGCCTCGGCCGTGCCGCCTGCTGTGACATCCAGCGATTGGGTTCGGTCGGCGGTGGGAGTGGTCAGGTAGTAGTTGGTCAGGTTCGGCGCGGCGGATTCGGTCACGGTGTAGCCGGCGGGGGCCAGGCCCGGCAGGGTCACGCTGCCCGCGCCTTTGATGGAGAGCGTCAGGCGGCCGCTCGCGTCCGGGCTGACGGCAGCCGGGGCATCCGCCGGGCGGGCGCCCGCGCTATACTGCGGCGTGTAGCTGCCTGCGGCAACGGATGCGATCGTAAAGGTGTTGACTGTTTCGGCGAAGTCGGCTTGCAGGGCATCGTCGGCATCGTCGGGCAATTGCTTGGTGATGGTCAGGCTGCCGGTGGCGCGGGCGTAGGTGTTTTCAAACCGGATATTTGTTGCCGCCTGGGCGGTCAGTGCAATGCCGCTGTGTATCGGTGTACCAGTCACGTCTGTCCACACGCCGCCGTCTTTTACGGTGCGTACCAGCGTGCAATCGTAACCGCTGGGTTCACCGCGGGCAGTCTCGGTCACAGCGTAGTTGTAGGTGTTGCCGCTGCTGTCCGTCAGGGGCAGCTCCAGCGTGTATTGCAGCACGTTGGGGTTGATGCTATCCGCCTGCATCGTGCTGCCGCTGAAGTCCCCCACGATCTGGCGGTCCGAGTTGACCACGGTAAAGTGCAGATTTTCTTTAGCCTGTATCAGCTCGGCATCGGTCAGGGCGGTACCGTCGGTTTTCAGCAGCGTTTTGGTAACGCGCAGGATGCCGCTGCCCGCAGCCGGGGGCACAGGGTCGGTGCTGAACCAGACGCGGTCGATGAGGTTGCCGCGCTTGAGGCCCTCCTCGCTGTCGCCGCTGGCGCTGGCCACCGCCACAAAGAAGAACCGGCTGACGTACTGCCCCGTCGGGACCTTGTAGGTACCGTTGTGTACGCCCCATGCGGTGCAGCCATCCGAGATATTGCCGTCCACAATGTAGTTGCGGATGGGCACGTTCACGCCGTTCACCGTGATGCTGCCGTTCAGAGCTTCCTGGATGGCGGCGCGGGTGGTCTTATTTTTCAGCGCGTCGGTGATGTCCTGGGCCACATCCACCGGAGCGATCATCAGGGCCATCGTGTCAGTGCCGTCGCGACCCGCGTGGGCCAGACTCCAGTTTAAGGTTGCGCCGGGCACGGTCAGCACGTCCTGGTACAGGGCGCCGTAAGCCTGGCAGTTCAGTTCGGCAAACTGGCCGCCATCGTAGGCCTTGCCGATGGCGTAGGCCTGGGTCACGTCGTTGGGGTCTGTGTAAGTTTCTTTTATCGCATTACCCTTGCGGTCCCATCCTGTAATAACAGTGTCCGTATAAACGGTCGTGGTCGCGTCGGCAATCTCGATAAATTTTCCCTTGACACCATCACCCCAGCGATTGCACTCGGTAGTTGTATACCAGTAAATGCTGCTGGTCGTTTCCGCATCCCGCGTCTGCAAAAAGTGGGCGCGCTGATGGTCGTTCGGGTAACAAAAACGGTCACTTGCAAAATTGCCGTCGCTGACCACCGGGTACTCAAAGCTGCCGTTTTGCAGCTGCACATAATAGTTTACCTGAGCCTCGGCCTGCAGGGTGCTGCTGCCGGAGGCGACATCCACCTTATAATGGTAGCGGTCGGTGTCGGCGGCGCTGGGGTCGCTTTGGCGGGCCAGCAGCGTATCCAGCACGGCGTTCAGCGCGTGGGGGTGTTCGGCGGTCAGGTTCTTGTCTGAACCATTGACGGCCTGGCCCGTGACCTGCTGCCAGCTGCCATCCGCGCCGGTCTTGCTGCGATACCAGGTGTAGGTCACGCCGTCCACCGGGTCACTTTGTCCGTTGACGACCGCTACCAGCTCGCCCGTAGATTTGATGTTATCCTGTATCTTCACGCTGCGCAGCGTCACCGCCTGCACTGCCGGTTCATCCTCGTCATCCGGCGGGTCGGCGCTTTCAGGCGTGGCGGTGGTGGCCGGTGTCGTGCTTGGCGTGGGTGTGTACAGCTCGTCCCCGGTCGTGTTCTCCCCTGCCGGGTCCTCCTCGGCCGGGCCGGGCGGCGCAGGTGTCGGCTCTGCCGGGGCGGCGGTCTCGCTGGTGGCGATCTCGGTATGTAGCGTTCCCGATAATGGCGGGTCCTCAGCAAAAGCGGCATTGGCGGCCCCAGCCGCAAGGCAAAAGGCCATAAGCCCTGCCAACAGACGTTTGTTCATGGCGGTTCCTCCCCCGTTTGATCCGGGCGGCCTGTGGGACAAGCCGTCCGCTGATTTCAAGGCTGAGTATACCCCCGCCAACGGGGAAAAAACGTCGCACGCAGGTTCACACAAAAAAAGACAGCCCGCACTGTTTTCTGCAGTACGGGCTGTCCCTAAATTGCTTAAATCTATTCCGTTATACGGTCGTCACCAGCGTCTGGCAGGTGCCGGTCACGGCGTAGGGGCCGCTGGCTGCGGGCAGGAAGTAGCTCTCGCCCTTCTTCACAGCCACGGTCTCGCCGCCGCTGGTCAGGGTGCCTTCTCCATCGGTGATGAGCAGCGAAACAAAGCTTTTCTCGTCCGCCACACCCTCAAAGGCGCCGTTTCTGGCATCCACAGTGAAATACTCACACTGGGCCAGATGTTCGCCAAAATCATGCTTTACCGGCGGGGTGCACAGGGTCACATCCAGTGCCTTTTCCACATGCAGGGCTCGGGGCTTGCCGTCGGCGCCGACGCGGCCGTAGTCGTAAACGCGGTAGGTCACGTTGGAGTTCTGCTGTACCTCGGCCACCACGATGCCCTTGCAGATGGCATGCAGCGTGCCCGACGAGATAAAAAAGCAATCCCCCTTGTGCACAGGCACGGCGTTCAAAACCTCCGTCAGGGTGTTGTTTTTGATGCGCTCGGCAAATTCCTTTTTGCTGATCTCATGGTCAAAGCCATAGTACAGAAAGGCGTTCGGCTCACAATCCAGCACGTACCACATCTCAGTCTTGCCGTACTGGTGCTCATTTTTCAGTGCGTACTCATTGAAGGGGTGTACCTGGATGGACAAATCGTTCCTTGCATCGATAAATTTTATCAAAACCGGGAACTGTTCAAATTTTGCGCAATCGGTGCCCAGGGCTTCCGGGTGAGCGGCCGCATAATCAGCCAGGGTGGTACCGTCGGGCAGGTAGCTGGGGCCGTCCGGGTGGCAGGAGAGCACCCAGGCTTCGGCCAGCGGGTCCAGATCGCTCTGCACGCCAAAATCGGTGCGCAGACGGCTGCCGCCCCACAGGTAGTCTTTGCAGCTGGGGGTCAGTTTGATGATTGCCATAAACAGGTTGCTCCTTTTTTAAATAGAAGGTCTTTTGCAGGCACCTCGCCGTAGTCCCCTCCACAGGGGCAAGCCCAGGGTGTGCAGCACAAAGCCGGTGCTGCTATAAAGGCGGCTTCCGGCGCGGTGAAGCTTTCGCCGGGAGCCAGCGTCCAGGCAAAATGGTAGGGGTGGATACCCTACGGTTTGCATGTACCTGTATTATACTCCCCCGGTCTCGGGCAGGTCAACCCGAATTTAGCTAATGTTTAAGCGGCCATTTTAGTTAATTGGCAAAAAAAGACGTCCCCGTCGGCTGCTTGGGGCAACGACGGGGACGTCAGCATGCAGAAAAAGCTGATTCAGCTTTATGGGAAATTGCGGTTCGGGTTACTGGTGGTTACGCTTTTTCAGGGCAAAGGCCACGCCAAAGGCACCCAAAGCACCCAGGCAGGCAACCGCCAGCGGGACGATAGGCATATCATCCGAAGTCTGCGGGATGGTAGCCGTAGTCTTAACCACCGGTGCGGTGGTCTCGGCCGCGGTAGCGGTCACGGTAGTGGGCTTCTGAGTAGCGGCAGGGGCCGTCGGCTGCGGCTTGGTCTCGGTTTTGCGCTGGATCCACAGCTGCGTGCCATAGAACGGGTTGGCCGTACCCATGCAAAGGCCCTGATTAGTAACGGCAAACACGCGCAGACCATGGTTATAGGGATCACCAAAGCCGCTGGTGGTCAGCGTTTCAAAGTTCACACCGTCAGAAGTAACATACATGTCAAAGCCGCGGCTTGCGGTGCGCATGTAATGCAGGCAGACAAGGACGCTCTTGATCTTGTCCCAGGTCTCCTGGTTCAGCAGCTTTTCAAAAGCAGCTTTCAGGTCATCACCCAGATCATACTCAGCGGCCAGCTGTTCATACTGGTCCAGCATGGTCTCGTAGTAGTCAGAGAAATCCTTCAGACTGGTAATACGATCCTCCACAGAATTTTCCGAGGACAGTACTCCCATCTCCGTATCATTGCCCAACACATCGGGGGCTATCTCCATCATATCAGTCAGGTCAGCTGCCTCACTGGCGAAGGAATCTTCAACTTCCACTGCCATGTCATCCATATACATAGCCGTTTCCGGGGTCGCAGTCTCCGGCGTAGCCTGCATTTCATAGGTATCCACCGGGTTGGTGTTGTTCTTTTCGTACAGCAGTTCCAGCAACTCCTTGATGTACTGCAGCTGGGTCGCCCACTGTTCAGGCGTCATGCCGATAATATCGCCGTTGGAGAACTGGCCGATGGGCTCCAGCAGGCTGCTGGTATCAAAGGTGCCGATGTACAGCTTGCCATCGTATACTTCCATACGCCAGATGTACTGGTTCTCGTTATGGCCGAAACCGGAACCAATGCCAGAAATACCGCCGTTGGGGAACATGGTGGTGGCATCACCGACCAGCAGCTCAATGTTTTCGTCCTTGTCCATGCGGTACAGGTTTACCGACTGTTCCAGGTTGGCGTTGACGAAGCTGCAATCCACACCGCCCAGGGAGCCATCGCTGCCCTCGCCGGTCTTGTTGAAAAGGATGCGCTCCATGGCGATCTGCTCGTCGTTGTACTCGCCGATATAGAGGTGGTCTTTGTAAACGATCAGGTTGGCTGCACCGGAACGGGTACGCTCCGGGTCGATGCCGAAGGTGTAGCGGGCGCTGTCCTTCTCCTGGTCGCCGATCAGCGGGGTCCAGGTAAAGGTGCCGTCGGCGTTTTCGTCGCCGCGCACGATGGCGAAGGACTGCATCGTGTTGTCATCGGGGGCATTCTCCTCGGTGCCGGTGCAGATGGAAACATACAGGTGGCCGTTGTACTCGACCATATCCCACACGGAACCGCCGTAGATGCTGTCGCGGTAGGTGTAGGCCGGGTAGTCAAACAGGTCGCCCTGGCTGGCAATCACGGTAAAGCCCTCAGAGGGGTTCGACGAAGCCAGGATGGTAGCGCCGCTCTTGCCGGTGGTGGCATCGGCGAAAACATTGCTGATCACGAGCTTGCCGTTATACACGCACATGCCGCGGATACCGGTAGAAATGCCCTTTTTGTAAGCGGCGCCATAGTCCTGCATGGAGGACAGGCCCACGTAAACAGCCTTGTAGCTGTCGTCCTTGGGGTCGATCTCATACACGCTGGGCAGGCCGCTTTTCCCGTCTACATGGACACTGCCGCAGAAGTACAGCTTGCCGTTATAGGCGATCGCGTTGCGGAACAGCGGTGCATAGCCGTTGAGGGAGTTGGACATCAGCAGCTTGATCTCGCCGGTCTTGGTGTTTACCTTGACCAGGATGCCGCCGCTGTCAGCGCCGTCCTCGTGGCCATAATAGAAGGTGCCGTTGAACATGGCCTTCAGGCCGGCTTCCATAACGTCCTTATCGAACTTGTCGCCCAGGATATTCTGCATCAGGGTCAGCGTGTTGCCCATAGCCGAGTAGCAGGTACCCACATACATCCAGTCACCGTAAGCAACAGCGGACCAGCTGTAGTTCTGGCCGCGGTCGCCCGCGTTGTAGTTCGGGTCGCTGGGGTCGGTAATCACGTTCACTGCACCGTCCCCGATATAGTCCACGATGCCGTCTGCCGACATAGTGCCCTTGGTGGGGTGTGAAATCTTTTCAAACGTGTAATTTCCTGCATTATACGTTATTTTCTGTGTGCCCTCGGCAAACGCAGGCAGGGCAGTGGCTGTAAGCAGTGCCGCGCCCAGGGCCAGCGCTGTAATGCGCTTTGCAATTCCATTCAAGTGCATGCTTGGTTACCTCATCTCTGATTCTTTATTTCCTTCTTCTTTTGGCATTTATACAATAAACCTATAAAATACCAGATATAAGTATAATACCCCTCCCCGCTAAATTTTGTCAATCTTTATCGGCCAATATTTTTAATGATTAAGATGACTTTTCTGTACTGCACAAAAAACAGCGCCTTTCTGTTATACAGAAAAGGCGCTGTGCCGGTTTGCTTTGTTACAAATTAACTTTTCCCAGAATTGAAACCACCTCGGCCTCCGTCAGCCGGTAGCGTACCGGCTCCGGCGGGGCCTCTCCGGTGCGCAGCGGGTACTGCCAGTACACCACATCCAGCCAGCGGCCAAACTTGTAGCCGCTGTGCTTTTCCACAAAACTTTTGGTAAAGCCCATCCGTTTGTGGAATTCGTGGCTCGCCTTGTTCTCGCCGGTCACAATGGCAAAGGCGTTATAGTAGCCCTGCATCCGCAGCAGCTCCAGCAGGGCGGTGTACAGGCGCTTGCCCAACCCCTGGCCGATGCAATCCGGCGCGCAATAAATGGTAGCCTCCACATTCCAGGCATAGGCCTCGCGGCTGTGCCAGGGGTGGGCGCAGGCAAAACCCTGCAAGCGGCCGTCCGGGGTGATGGCCACCAGAAACGGTGCTTTTTCCAGTACACCCGCAATGTTGGCGGCGTACTCCTCGGCCGTGGAAAGCCGGTACTGGAAAGTCTGGGTGCCATGCAGCACGTACCAGTTGTACAGCTCGGCCACCGCCGCGCCGTCCGCCGGGGTAGCCATGCGGATGGTGATACGGTTGTCCGCCGCCCACTTTGCCGCCAGGGCTTCTTTTTCAGCCTTGGGCAGTTTTTTGATGGCGGCTTCGCGCTTTAAGGCCGCGCTTTTGTCAGCGCAGCGCTCGGCATAGGCAAGGCGCACAGCCGGGCCGCCGTGGCTTTTGGTGTACTTGGCCCCGCCCTTGCCGGTGCGGTGGGCCTTTAAGCGGCGGGCCAAGTCGTTGGTCCAGCCGCCGTACAGGCTGCCGTCCGGGCAGCGCAGCAGATAGACCCAGGCGGTTTCGGGGGCAGGCTGGCAGGCATCTGCCAGGCTGGGGGCCGGGCCCCGCAGGCTTTTCCCGCTCATTCGCTCACCTTGCGGCCCGCGGCGCGCAGGGTGCGGCGGCAGGCCTCGATGGCCGTCTCTTTATCGTCCGCCGTAATCAAGAACCGGCTGGGGTGGCAGAACCGCAGCCCCAGGCCGCTGATCTGGCGCAGCTGGGCTTCCGGTTTACCGGCCCACGCGGGCGGGAACGGCTGTTTGCTGCGTTTTGTGCGGTGGTCGGTCACACACTGGGCACTGTAGCCGCCGCGCTGGCTGGGGTAGACCACAAACAGCGCATCGGTCTTGTACAGGCCGTTTTTCCAGGGCATGTAGGCGGGCAGCACCACGATGCCGTCCTTCATGTTGGCATAGGCGCGGCGCACGGTGTCGTCGGCGCGGTTGACAGCGTTGGCGGCGGCGATCTCGTTTTCCAAAATCTTTTTGGCCACCGGCACGGCGCGCCAGAAGCACTCGTCCGGGTCGTCCTTCGAGTCCCACAGCGGATTGAAGCTGCCGATGGCGTCAGCCAGAGAGTTCTGCTCGCCGGTGTTATCGTTCAGATCCAACGGCTGGATGAAGTTTTCGTCCAGCAGGCGGGCCTGATGCTCGCCCACCAGCTGGGCGCCCAGCACCTGCCACAGCAGGCCGAACGCCGCGTAGGGCACGCCGTTGGGGCGAGTCTCGCGGGGCTCCTGGTGGTGGTCGAACATGCCGCCGCCGACATCATAGACGATGCCGTCGAAATCATCGGGCACCACAAAGCCGCGCGTGACCTGGATGTCCGGCCGCACAATTTGCAGCAGTGCGGTGGAGAACACGTCATCCGCGTGGAATTTGCCCCCGTGGGTAAAGCCTTTTGCAGGTATTTTCATGGTTTGCTCCTACGTTTAATTTATCGCCAATTTGTAGGGGCAGATGCTCGCCATCCGCCCGCGGGTCGATGCAGGCATCGACCCCTACAGAAGTATTTGCTTTGTTTACTTACCAACCACATCCCAATGCTTATCGTTGTGGTTCAGCACTTCGCAGCCGGTCTCGGTGACAAGGACCAGGTCCTCCACACGCACGCCGAACTCTCCCGGCAGGTAAACGCCCGGCTCGATGGAGAAGATCATACCCGGGCGCACCTCGGTCCGGTTGGCACTGCTGACATCGCCCTTCTCGTGGTCGGTCTGGCCGATGAAGTGGCCCAGACGATGGTTGAAATACTCGCCGTAACCGGCCTCGGTGATGAGGTCACGGGCGGCGGCGTCCAGGTCGCACAGCTTTACGCCCGGCTTGATAAGGGCCTCGGCGGCCTCGTTGGCGCGGCGCACCAGATCGTGCACAGCGGCCTGCTTCTCGGTGGGCTGGCCGCAGAACCAGGTGCGGGTCATGTCGCTGCAATAGCGGTCCTTCACACAGCCCATATCAAACAGCACGCAGTCGCCCTCTTTCAGCACGGTGTCATCCGGCTCGTGGTGGGGGTCGGCGGCGTTGGCGCCAAAGGATACGATGGTGGTAAAGCTGGGGCCTTCGCAGCCATGGGCGCGGAACCGGGCGTCGATGAACTCGGCCACCTGGCGCTCGGTCATGCCGGCCTTGACGTAGTGCTTGGCTTCCTCGTTGACCAGGTCGTTGATGTGGGAGGCCGTGCGCATAAGCTCCTGCTCGGCCTCATCCTTGCAGGCGCGGCAGTTATCCACGCAATCGCTGGCCAGTTTTACCGGCATAGCGGGGTGGGCTTCCATCAGCGGGATCAGGAACCTGGCGGGCCATTCCTTATCGATGCCCAGCGGCTTGCCGGCATCCACCACGACGGCAATTTGCTCAACAGGCGCTTCGGTGTCGGTATGCCAGATAGTCTGGCACGGCGGGTTGGGCACGTTGAACAGCTTATTCAAAAAAAGCGTGGGTTCGCCTGCTACCGGCAGGTAGAGGACCAGCAGGCGCTCGTAGGGTTCCACGGCTACGCCGGTCAGGTACCACACGCTCTTGGGGTCACATACGATCATCTGGGTCAGGCCGCAGCTTTCCAGCGCGGTGCGCACCCGGGCGATACGTTCAGCATGAATCTTTTCCACTAAAATCATCATCCTTTCCTTGGCATTATAACATGGTTAGCCACGGCTTGCAATTCTTATAAAGAGCCTGTACAATAAAATTACGAGGTGATGTTTATGAAACTGATGATTGCATCGGACCTGCACGGGTCCGCTTACTATACCCATCAGCTGTTGGACGCCTGGGACCGCGAGGGTGCCCCGCGCTTATTTTTGCTGGGTGATATTTTGTACCACGGCCCCCGCAACGACCTGCCCGAAGGCTACGCCCCCAAAGAGGTGCTGGCGATGCTGAACAAGCGCAGGGACCGCATCTTCTGCGTGCGCGGCAACTGCGACGGCGAGGTAGACCAGATGGTGCTGGACTTTCCCATCATGGCAGATTATGCGGTGCTGACCGAGGGCGAGCGGCTGATTTACGCCACCCACGGCCATGTGTACAACACTGCCCACCTGCCGCCGCTGCAGCCCGGCGACATTTTGCTGCATGGCCACACCCACGTGCCCGCCTGGCAGGCGTTTGGCGAGGGAAACCTCTACCTCAACCCCGGCTCGGTCTCCCTCCCCAAAGAAAACAGCCCCCACAGCTACCTGACGCTGGAGGGCGGAAAATTTTTGTGGAAAGAACTGGATGGAACGGTGTACCATGAACTGAATATTTAATTGCAACATAAAAAGGCTCCCTCTCAGAGGGGGCCTTTTTGCCTTTTTATTCCTGTATTGTCCGCTCAAAGCGGTCGATCTTTTCCACCTTGCCTACTACCGATACGGTATCCCCTTCTTCAAAGCGATAATCCGCAGCAAACTCCACATCGGTGCGGTGGTCGCGCTCAACGGCGATGATGTTGATGCCGTAAACCTTGCGCACGTCCAGTTCGCGGATGGTGCGGCCCAGCAGCTTGCCGCCCACGGCGATGCGGCGCACCTCGACGCCGTCATCCAGAGCGATGTAATCCAAAAGATTGCCCGAGATCAGCCGCTTGCCGATGCGCACGGCCATGTCGGCCTCCGGGTAAACCACCGTGGCACCCAGGCGCTTGAGCACCTCGCCGTGCACCTCGCTGGCGGCTTTGGCAATGACCTGGGGCACGCCCAGTTTGATGACCAGCATCGTGGTCAGGATGCTGATGTCCACCTGCTCGCCGATGCACACCGTAACCGTGCCGCAGTTCTGCATGCCGGTCTCCTTTAAGGCGTCCTCGCTCAGGTTATCCACCACAAAAGCGTAGTCGGTATAGCGGCGCACCGCCTTGACCTTCTCCTCGTTTTTATCAATGGCGATGACCTCTTTGCCCGCTTCGGCCAGCGTCTGCACCAGTGCCGTGCCGAACCGTCCCAGGCCGATCACACCGTAAAGGTCGGTTTTCAGTTGTTTTTTCATCTAATCATTCCTTTCTGCCTCCCTCTGCGAGGGAGGTGTCTGCGCGACAACGCAGACGGAGGGAGAGACATCACCATAGTTGCACCTTGGGTAAAGTCTCTCCCCACCCGCTTCGCGGGAGCTCCCTCGCCGAGGGGGCCTCTCGGGGTATATCACCCTATCGTAATGGCTTCTTCGGTATATTTGGCGCTGGGCTCCGGGCGGGAGACCCAGAGGGACAGCAGCGTGAACGCACCCACGCGGCCAATGAACATCGTGGCGATCAGCACCACCTTGCTGGCGGCATGCAGGCTGGGGGTGATGCCCATCGTCAGGCCCGCCGTGCTGTAGGCCGAGATCTGCTCAAACAGCAGCTGCACAAAGCTGTGCTGCGGCTCCAGCACACAGAGCACGAAGGTGCCCACAAACACCACGATGGTGCCCAGCAGCGTGATGGTAGCGGCTTTGGTCAGGCTTTCCTCCGGCAGGCGGCGCCTGAACGCACCCAATCTGCGCTTGGAGAAGATGCTGCGCACCTCCTGCATCAGCACAAAAAAGGTGGTGGTCTTGATGCCGCCGCCCGTAGACCCAGGCGACGCGCCGATGAACATTAAGATCATTATCACCAGCAGCCCGGCATTGGTCATGGCACCAATATCGATGGTGGAAAAGCCCGCCGTGCGGGGGGTGATGCTTTGGAACAGCGCCGCCAAAAAGCTAATCGGCTCTGTCAGCCAAAGCAGCATCGCACCGCCCAAAATCAGCACGGCCGTGGTGGAAAGCACCACCTTGCTGTGCAGCGTCAGCTTGCGGAACCGCCCGCGGCAGCGCAGTACATCCAGCATCACCATAAAGCCGATGCCGCCCAAGACGATCATCCCATCGGTGACAAGGTTCAGCCAAAGGTTATTGCAGTAGGGGATCAGGCTGTGGCCGCCGCCCAGCACATCGAACCCTGCATTGTTAAAGGAAGCGATCGCGTGGAACACGCTGATCCAGGCGGCATGCAGCGGCGAATAGTCCCGGGCAAACACCGGGTAGCTGGCCACCGCGCCGATGCCCTCTACCAGCAGAGTCATAGCCATAATGGCCCGCACCAGCTTGACCATGCCCTCGAAACTTTCCACGTTGAGGGCCTCCCGCACCAGGCTGCGGCCGCGAAAGCTGATACGCCGCCCCGCCGCAATGGCCAGCCCCATGCTGACCGAGGATATACCCAGGCCCCCCAGCTGCATTAGCACTGCCAGCACGGCCTGGCCGAACAGCGTAAAGGTATCGCCGGGGTCCACCGTGACCAGCCCGGTCACGCAGACAGCGCTGGTGGCGGTAAACAGGGCGTCCAGCCCCGGCAGCTGCCCGGCCCCGCGCACCGCGATGGGCAGCGAGAGCAGCGCCGCGCCGATGAAGATGAGCACCGCAAAGCCAAAGGCGATGGTGCGCGCAGGGGACTGCTGTTTTGTGATTTTTTTGAAGTTTTCCACATTTTCACCTGTGATTCGTAAATTATTCCTACTTTACCACGAAAGGGCGGATGCGTCAAGCAGTACTTGACGAAGCACACCAGGCGTGGTATAGTTACCCTATACTTTACCGGGAAGGAGGGCACACCCATGCGCTGGCGCTTTGGTGTTCTTTTTCAGAAAAAAGGAAACCCTTAAGCAATCAGAGCTAGAAGTGTGCCCATTTTTAAAGCTGACCCGGCAAAGCAAGGTTGAAGTGTACACTATCGACCCTGCAGCTTTGCTGTGGGGTCGTTTATTTTTGGGCACCTATTTCTTGTATGTCTAAAGAAAGGGTGTTCCCGATGAATTTACCAAAGCAATTGCGCGCGGTGCGCGTGTACTCGTTTACCTCCTGCCTGCGGCTGACCGATGCCGTCTGGGTGGCGCTGCTGGCCGCCCGGGGCTTTACGCTGGCGCAGATCGGTCTGGCCGAAGCTGTTTTCCACCTCACCAGTCTGCTGTGCGAGGTACCCAGCGGCGTGGCCGCTGACCTGCTGGGGCGGCGGCTGAATCTGGCCGTCAGCGCTGTGTTTGAAATTTTCTCCGATGTAACGATGGCGTTTTCTCCCAATCTGGCCGCTGTATGCGCCGCCATGGCACTGAAAGCGCTGGCCTGCACGATGATCTCCGGCACGCTGGAGGCCCTGACCTATGACAGCCTGAAAACTGCCGGGCGGGAAAACGAATATTTGCAGGCTGACGCAAAAATCTCGGTTTTGCAAAAGCTGGCCACAGCGCTGGGGTCGCTGGCAAGTTTACTCTCCGACGCGCTGCAATTTGCCGGGTTTTACCTGGCCAATGCAGCGATCTGCTTTTGCTCGCTGCTGGCGGCGCTGACTTTGCAGGAGCCTCTGGTGACCGAGGCCCAAGCTGCGCGGCAGCAGAATCCCTTTGCGGATATAGCCGCCCGGCTGCGCGTCCATATCACAGATAGTGCTGCCGTGCTGCGCACTACGCCGCTGGCGGTGCGGCTGATCACTGCGGATGCCATCATCTCGCTGCCCAGCTACCTGACCACGATGTTTGTACAGCAGCGGCTGGTCACACTGGGGTGGGATGCCTCCTGGCTGTTCGTCTCTCCCCTGCTGGCCTCGGCTGCCGCCATGGTATGCACAGCGCTGGCACGGCGGCTGCATCCCGGGAAATTGCGCCCGCTGTACCGACTGTGTGCCCTGGTCTGCGGCGGTGGTGTGCTGTTGGCCGGGGCCGGGCCTGCCTGGGGTTGCCTGGTGGGGCCAATGCTGGTGCAGGCATCGTTGAGCGTGTGGTTCCTGCACGCGATGCAGCGGTTCAATGATGCCATCCCCAGCGACCGCCGGGCCACGCTGATCAGCGTTGACAACACGGCTTACAGCGTGCTGATGATCCCCGCCAGCCCGCTGATCGGGCTGATCGCCGATGTGACCGGCCTGGCCGGGGCGGGACTTTGCGCTTTGGGCGGGTTGGTGCTGCTTTCGGCCCTGGCGCTGCCGCGCAGAAAATAATTTACGATACATCGCAGTTGCAACTGCCCGTTGACAAACTTCCAGTTCCACTTTCTTGCCCCGCAACCGGGAAAAATGGTAGAGTGCAGACAGTAAAACAACCACGAACAACCAAGAGGAGGTTTTCCCCATGATCTTTGCTGACAAACTCATTACCTTACGCAAGAAAGCGGGCTGGTCCCAGGAGGAATTGGCTGAAAAGCTGGGCGTGACCCGGCAATCGGTCTCCAAGTGGGAGGGTGCCCAATCGGTACCCGACATCGACAAAATTTTGCAGTTAGCCCGTCTGTTCGGTGTGACCACCGACTACTTATTAAAAGAGGAACAGGGCGAGCCGGAATATACCGCCGAGGATGACACCCCTGCCCTGCGCAAGGTCACACTGGCCCAGGCCAACGACTGCCTGGCCAAAGCGCAAGCCAACGCGCCCAAAATGGCGCTGGCCACGGCGCTGTGTATTGTAAGCCCTGTCCCGCTGATCTTCCTCGGCGCGCTATCAACCCACAGCCTGTTCCCCCTCAGCGAGGGAGCTTCCGCCGGCCTTGGGCTGACCATCCTGCTGGTGCTTATTGCTGTAGCTGTCGTTCTTTTCATGCAGTGCGGCGCGGCCGTTAAGCCTTACGAATTTCTGGAAAAAGAGCCCATCGACACCGAGTACGGCGTGACCGGTCTGGTGCAGGAACGGCGGGATGCTTTTGCCGCCCGGTACAACAGCGCCAACACCCTGGGCACTGTACTGTGCATCCTGGCCGCTGTGCCGCTGTTCGCCGCCATGATGCTGACGGACACCGAAGTCCTGTCGGCATCCGCCGTCTGCCTGCTGCTGGTTTTGGTGGCCTGCGGCGTCTACGCCTTTGTGCGGGTGGGTACCATCCAGGATGCCATGGATCAGCTGTTGGAAACAGGCGACTTTACCCGCGACGCCAAAGCCCGCAAGGGGGTCATCCGCGCGGTATCGGCGGCGTACTGGCTGGTGGTCGTGGCCATCTTCCTGTTCTACACCTTCGGCCCCTATGGCAACGGCCAGCCGCAGTACAGCTGGTTCATCTGGGCCATTGCCGGCGTGGTATTTGCCGCCGTGATGGTGGTGATGAAAGCCGTCCAGCGCAAAAAGCAATAAATCTCTTTACATTTTCCAAAAACGCGCGTACAATAAGGCCATCTTATAAAGTAATGCTGCAGGCTTCCCGCCCGCCGGGCGGGAAGTGCGCAGTGCTGCTTTACCAATTAAGAGGGAGTTGTTTTGTATGAAGCGTATCGTATCCGATAAAGCCCCCGCCGCTCTCGGCCCTTATGTGCAGGCCGTGGACACCGGCAGCACCGTTTACTGCAGCGGCCAGCTGGGTATTGACCCCGCCACCGGCACTCTGGCTGAGGGCGTAGTGGCACAGGCCCACCAGTCCCTGAAGAACCTGCAGGCCGTGCTGGCCGAAGCCGGTCTGACCCTGGACAATGTTGTCAAAACCACGGTCTTTGTGCAGGACCTGGGCGACTTTGGTACCGTGAACGAGATCTATGCCCAGTATTTCCACGAGTATCCCGCCCGCAGCTGCGTGCAGATCGCCGCCCTGCCCAAGAATGCCCTGGTGGAGATCGAGTGCATCGCCGCGCGCGGTTAACATCACAAACAACAAGGCCCTGCCTTTCGGCAGGGCCTTGTTCCCTTTTATAAGGGGCTTAAATCACATTATACTCCTTCAGCAGCTTCTCCACCTCGGTGCCCTCGATCTTTTTCAGGGCCTCTTTCAGCGCCAGCTTGCCTACCAGCGGCATCTCCATGTCGGTGATCTTTTTGCCGTCGCGCAGTTTCACGGTGGCATCCAGCAGGCAGCGGATGTCATACACGCTGCCCCAGACCTCGGGCACGCCGCGGTCGACGTTCAGCAGGGTGTAAACAGCCTCCATACCAGTGCGAATGGAATACTCAGTGGTAAAGATGGTGTCGCGCTCGGTCTCTGCGAACTGGCCCAGGAAGGCAAAGTTCACGGCACCCTCGGGCACGACATCGGGGCGGTCGCCCGCAGCGCGCGGCATAAAGAAGGCATCAATATACGGCATCATGCAGGGCACGGTGTTGGCGCTGTTGGCCGCCAGCTCCTCGATCTGGTCGGCGGGCACACCGATGTGGTACAGCCACTCCATGCAGATTTCCTTACCGGTGCATTCCCGCATCGGCTTCTTAACGAAGTCGCCCGGCTTCTCGCTGAACAAGCCGTAGACCCAGACGCAAAGCTGATCCTTGGGCTGGTCGCGGAACTGCTGCTGGCGGTTCAGCGTCCAGCTGAGCAGCCAGCTGGAATCCTTGACGGTAACAATGCCGCCGGTAACCACCTTGCCGCTGAACGGGTCACGCTTGCAGATCTTTTTGATATAGGGCACGATCTTCTGGTCCAGGGTGGTGATGGTGGCGCTCATCCAGTTGGAGAGTTCCGGGTCATAGCAGAACTTATCCGGATGGCCGAAGCTGGGGTCCTGGGCTGCGATCTTACGCCACAGGTCCCAGCCGCCGCCCTCCTTGATTTCGGGGAGATAGGGGGCGGCGGTGTTCTGGCTGCCGATGGTGGAATTTTCAACACAGCCGCCGTTGGTGATAAAGACCAGGTCATTCTCGGTCAGGTCGATGCAATCCTCCTGGCCATCGCGCAGGATGTCGATGCGGGTAGCCTGCTTTTTGCCGCCGGCGCAGTCAAAGGCCACGTTGACGACCTTGGTGTTGTAGTGGAACTGCACGCCGAAGCTTTCCAGGTACTTGACCATGGGCAGGATCATCGACTCGTACTGGTTGTAGCGGGTAAAGCGCAGGGCTGTGAAATCAGGCAGACCGCCGATATGGTGGATATAACGCTGCAGGTAGCGCTTCATCTCCAGGGCGCTGTGCCAGTTCTCGAAGGCGAACATCGTGCGCCAGTACATCCAGAAATTGGTGTTCAGCACCTCATCGTCGAAGAAGTCGGTGATCTTTTTATCGTACAGCTTCTCATCCGGGGTCATGAACAGCTGCAGGATCTCCATAGCGCCCTTGTCAGACAGGCCGAACTTGCCGTCGGTGTGGGCATCCTGGCCGCGGTTGACGGTGGCACGGCAGAGGCTGTAGTTGGGGTCGTCCTTATTTAGCCAGTAGTACTCGTCCAGCACGGTGTGGTTCTCGTCCTCGATGGAGGGGACGGAGCGGAACAGGTCCCACATGCACTCAAAATGGTTGTCCATTTCACGGCCGCCGCGCATGACGTAGCCGATGTCCTGATACTTATAGCCATCGCAGGCGCCGCCGGGGATGGGGTCTTTTTCCAGAATGTGGACATGCTCACCCTTCATCTGGCCGTCACGCACTAGGAAGCAGGCGGCAGACAGTGCAGCCAGGCCGCTGCCAATCAGATAGGCGGACTTGGCGTCGACGCCTTCGGGCTTTTTGGGGATAGCAAAAGCTTCATAATTACCGCTGGAATAATACATACAAAAACCTCCTTAGGTTTCATGCTTACGTTGTTTTTGGGGTGTTGTTGCTTGGGATGCTTATAGTATAGCCCGCGGGTGCCCTGCTTACAATCAGCAAAAAATCCCCGGTGATAAGTTTTTTATCACCGGGGATGAATTGTATAGATTATGAATGATTTATGACAGTGACGAGCAAAAGGCTCCCTCTGTGAGGGAGCTGTCAGCGAGGCTGACTGAGGGACCATCGTCCCGTCTGCGTTGTAAATCGGTCTACACCGTAAGGCTGCAATCCCTCCGACACGATTGCGCCATGCCACCAGCTTACGCGTCTGGCCCCTCTGTCGCTTTGCGGCATGCAGGGCATCAGGTCCTCGGTGCCGGGGATGATTCACGCTTTGGTGCGGCCCCCCCAGTACCAATCAATATACAGGCGGTCAAACACGCCCATGATCAGCAAAATGGCGCCTAAAATGCCCTCTTTGACCAGTACATTCACACGAACCCTCCTCAAGATTGCCATGTCAAGGTTAGTATGGCATAACTTGACGCAAAACACCAGCCCCGCAACATTTTATAATACAACAAAAAGCCCCCTGCCGGACGCGTTTCTATGCAGGCAGGGGGAGGTAAAACTTATTATAACGTAAAGGTAATCAGCTGAACATGACCACGTCCTGGGCGGGCTTTTCGGCAGGCTCCACAGACAGGGCGGTCAGCACCGGACCGGTGGAATCGGGGGTCTGGCCCTTGTAGATGGGGTGGTACTTCACGTTGATTTTAGCGGTAATGGTGATCCAGCTGCGCTGCTCCAGCGACTTATAGTCGTCGTACTTGCAGGGCATGCCGACGAACTGGATGTCCTGCACGCAGCAGGTCATGGCAAAGCGGCCGGGCACAAAGGCACCCTTGCCGGCCTGCGGGGTCTGGCAGACCTGGGCCAGGTATTTCACCGTCTTGCCGTCATATTTCTTCGGGTCATCCATGCAATCCATGTACCACACGCCAAAGAACTCCTCCGGGATCTCGATGACCGGGGCATTGATGTCGAAGGGCAGCGGGTCGGGGATGTCATCGTAGGCTACGCTGCCATCCTTGAACTCATAAGCGATGTCGCAGCGACGGCTGGCCTGGCGCACCAGCTTGTGGATGAGCTGACGGCTCTCGTCGTCGTTCACGGCCTCGGCACGGTTGACCACCAGCAGCTCGCTGCCGCGCAGCTTGTCCAGCAGCAAGCCGCGCATGGCGTTGTCGCCGGCGTAGGTCTTGATGGTGGTGCCGTCGGCGGTGGCCAGGCACTGGTACACCAGCCAGTTATCCGGCATGGCGTCGTACAGTTCCTGCACCAGCCACATGCCGTTGTACTCGATGATGACACGGCCGCAGCCGGACTTTTTCTCCAGCGCGGTCAGGTTTTCGGGGGTCAGCTCGCTCTTGTCCTCGATCTGGGCGACATGCACGCCGCCGAAAGCGAAGCGCGAGGGATCATATTCCAACTCGCCCTCCTCGCAGACAAGCAGCAGTGTCTTGTCGCCGGAGTCGAAGTTGGGGTCTTCCATCGTTTCCTGGATGAACTTGGTCTTGCCGCTTTCCAGCTGACCGACAAACAGGTAAACCGGGATCTGTTTTGCCATGGTGGAAATCCTTTCGGTAAATCGTGAATCATGCGGTCAAAGCAGGTCTGCCCGCACGGAGATAAATTGCGTTTGAATATCAGACGTGAAACAACGCGGCGATCTCGTGCTCCTTCAGGTCAGAGCCGATGACGCACAGCTTGCCGGTGACATCGGGGCCGCAGGCGCGGATCTCATGCTCGCCGGGAACCATGTCGAATTCATACCAGGTGTCGCCGCCATCGACGATGCCCTTGGCGCGCAGGATCATGCCGTAAGCGCAGCTGTCCAGCTTTTCCAGGGCGCTGTCCAGATCCTCGCGGCTGTACTTGTGGGCGGTCTCTTTGCCCCAGCTGGTGAAGATCTCGTCGGCGTCGTGGTCATGATGATGGTGATGATGGCCGCAGCAGCAATGCTCGCCATGTTCGTGATGATGCTCATCATGCTCATCATGGTCATCATCGTCGTCATGGTCGTGATCGTGTTCGTCGTGGTCATGGTGGCAGCAATGCTCGCCATGCTCATGATGGTGCTCGTGCTCATCTTCATCATCATCGTCATCATCATCGTCGTCATGATGATGGTGGCAGCACTCATGCTCGTCGCCATCCTCGTCATGGTGGTGATGATGGTGGTGTTCGTGTTCGTCCTCATCGGCGTGGGCCTCGTTGGAAGCTTTGGCCTCGGCCAGCAGCTCAGCCACCAGATCGCGCTTGCCGTCCATGACGGAAACGATCTGGGCGCCGGTCAGGGCGGTCCAATCGGTGGTCACGATGGTAGCGGTGGGGTTCTTCTCGGCCAGCATGGCGACAGCGGCGGCGATCTTCTCCTCGCTGGCGTTGCCGGTGCGGCTCAGGATAATGCAGGAGGCATGGCTGACCTGGTCATCATAGAACTCGCCGAAGTTCTTCATATACATCTTGACCTTGTTCACATCGGCCACGGTGACAAAGCTGTTCAGCACGACAGGCAGGGTCTCGGCCACGCCCTCAACGGCGCGGGTCACATCAGACAGCTTGCCAACGCCGGAGGGCTCGATGAGGATACGGTCGGGATGGTAGGTCTCGACGACCTTCTTCAGGGCCTCGCGGAAGTCTCCCACCAGGCTGCAGCAGATGCAGCCGGAATTCAGCTCATTGACCTGGATGCCGGCCTCACGCATGAAGCCGCCGTCGATGCCGATCTCGCCGAACTCGTTCTCGATCAGGACGATCTTCTCACCCTTGAAAGCTTCCTGGATCAGCTTTTTGATCAGCGTGGTTTTACCGGCACCCAAAAAGCCGGAGAAAATGTCGATCTTGGTCTTGCTTTCTGCCATGATTGTTACCTCTATTCAAATGTTCACAGATGTTAGCAATATATGTGTTTAACTGCTAATATCATTATAACAAACGCGTCAAGGGGTTTCGGGCCTTTTTGCGCGGAAATTTTTGAATTTTTTGAAAATTTATCGCGAAAAAGTCTACCCTCTTTATTATTTCCTAAGAAAGTGGTATGATATTCCTAGTCTACATTAATAAAAAGGAGCGATCCGTTTTGACTACCAACGAAAAAATCGCCGCACTGCGCGCCGCTGCAAAAGCAGCCGGGGCCGACGGTGTGCTGCTGATGACCAGTGATCCCCATTGCAGTGAGTACCTGCCTGACTATTACAACGCCCTGCCCTGGTTCTCCGGCTTTACCGGCGAAAACTCCACCCTGGTGGTGAACCAGCACACCAGCGCCCTGTGGTGCGATGGCCGTTTCTATGTCCAGGCGGACAAGCAGCTGGCCGGCACCGAGATCCAGTGCATGCACGCTGGTTCTGCCGGCGTGCCTACTGTGGCCGAGTACCTGACCGCCAACTTCACGGCCGGCGAGACCCTGCTGCTGGACGGCAGCTGCGTGCCCGCCACTTTGGCCGAGGAGTACGCCGCCGCCCTGGCCAAAAGCGGCGCTGCCCTCAAGAGTCAGGACGTAGCCAGCTCCATCTGGGATGCTACCGGCGAGCGCAAGCCCTTGCCTGACACCGCCTGCGAGCTGCTGACCCCGGCCCAGACCGGTGCCACCGCTGCGGACCGCATCGCCCTGGTGCGCGCCGAACTGGAAAAGGCCGGTGCTACCTCCCTGGCCGTCACCGGCCTGGACTGCGTAGGCTGGCTACTGAACCTGCGCGCCCGCGACCTGCCCTGCACCCCGCTGGCCGTGGCTTACGCCCTGGTCACCCGTGAGGCCTGCACTCTGTTTTTGGCCGACGGCCGTCTAAACGCCGAGGATGCTGCCACCCTGGCTGCCAGCGGTGTGACCGTGCGCGGCTACAACGAGCTGGTGAATGCTGTTCACGCCCTGCCTGCCGACGAGGTGTTCCTGGTGGACGAGAAGGCCACCAACTACGACCTGTACACCGCCCTGACTGCCCATAAGACCGTGGCCGGTGCCGACCCTATCTTTGCGCTGAAGGGCATCAAGAATCCCACCGAGCTGGAGAACATCCGCGAGTGCCATGTCCGTGACGGCGTGGCCGTCGTCCGCTTCCAGATGGACCTGGAAAAGGCCATCGCCAACGGCGAGACCCTCTACGAGACCGACATCGAGACCATGCTGCAGAAGCGCCGCGCCGAGATGCCCGGTTACTTCGAGGACAGCTTCTCCACCATCGCCGCTTATGGCACCAACGCTGCCATGATGCACTACCATGCTGAGGGCGACGTCAACAGCAAGATCGAGCCGAAGGGCTTTTTGCTGGTAGACAACGGCGGCCAGTATGACTGCGGCACTACCGACATCACCCGTACTTACACCGTCGGCCCGCTGACCGACAATGAGCGCCGCTACTACACCTACGTGCTGCAGAGCCATATCGACATGGCCCGCGCGGTGTTCCTGGATTACTGCACCGGCTTTGCGCTGGATACCTTTGCCCGCGGCCCTGTTTGGGCACACCAGATCAACTATCGCTGCGGCACCGGCCACGGCGTCGGCTTTATCTCCGGCGTGCATGAAGGCCCCCAGAGCCTGCGTCCCAACAACCCCATCATCTTCAAGCCGGGCATGACCATCACCGACGAGCCGGGTATCTACGAGACCGACGAGGTAGGCATCCGCATCGAGAATGAGCTGGAGTGCATCGACCTGGGCGACAACCAGTACGGCCATTGGCTGGGCTTTGCTCCGCTGACCTTGGTGCCCATCGACACTACCCCCGTACTGGTGGACGAGCTGAGCCGCGACCAGATCACCTGGCTGAACAACTACCACGCCCACGTGTACGAAATGCTCAGCCCCCGCCTGACCGAGGACGAAAAGGTGTGGCTGAAGAATAAGTGCGCACCCATCGGCCGGTAATATAAAAACCATTTGGTGAACCCAAAAATCTTTGTGCAAAACCACCTTTGCATTTCCCGGGTGAAATTGGTACAATAAAAACAATAACGAGTGGCGTAACTGCGTAAATCCGGTTATCGCGCCACTCGTTATTTTTTTGTGCTTTTTTACAGGAGGAACGTATATGCAGCAAAACCAATCCCAAAACCCGATGGCGGTCGAGCCGGTACCCAAACTGATGGCCCGCATCGGCCTGCCCATCGTTTTATCCATGATCCTGCAGGCCGCTTACAACGTAGTGGACAGCGCCTACCTGGCCCGCATGGCAACCGGCGGCGAAACCGCCCTGACCGCCTTGAGCCTGGCTTTCCCGGTGCAGTTGTTTATGGTGGCGGTGTCCATCGGCACCGGCGTGGGCACCAACGCCCTGCTGGCCCGTCTGTTGGGCCTGGGCGACAAGGACCGTGCCGATGCCGCCGTGGGCAATGCGCAGTTTTTGGCGCTGGTCATCTCGGCGGTGTTTATGTTGTTCTCTGCGGTGGGGGTGGTGCCTTACGTCAACTCCCAAAGCGCGGGCGGCAGCATCAGCGGCGAGGTGCTAAGCGAGGCTATCGACTACCTGCACATCTGCTGCGGCATCCCCTTCGGCATCGTGTTCTTCTCGGTGTACGAGAAAACACTGCAGGCTACCGGGCGGTCTCTCTGGTCTACCGTGGCGCAGATCAGCGGTGCCTTGGTGAACATTATGCTGGACCCGTTTTTGATCTACGGCTGGTGCGGCCTGCCGCAGATGGGCGTGCGGGGTGCCGCTGTGGCCACGGTCGTGGGGCAACTGGTCTCGATGGCGCTGGGGCTTGCGTTCCACCTGAAGCTGAACGTGGAACTAGACAGCAGCCTGCGCTATTGGAAACCGCGCTGGGACGTTATCCGCTCTATTTATGCCATCGGCCTGCCTGCCATTATTTCGCAAGCGCTGCTCACCGTTATGACCTACTCCCTCAACCTGATTTTGGCCGTCATGCCCGATGTGGGGCAGAATGCCGTGACAGTCTACGGGCTGTACTATAAAATTCAGCAGTTGATTATTTTTGCGGCCTTTGGCGTGCGGGATGCCATCACGCCGGTGGTGGCGTTCAACTATGGCCTGCGCAGCCGGGTGCGGGTGCAGCAGGGCATCCGCTGGGGTCTGGGTTACACGGCCGGGCTGATGCTGCTGGGCTGTGTCGGAGTGGAATTATTCGCCCAGCCGTTGGCAGGGCTGTTCTCGCTGTCCGCTACCACCCACGCCATGTGTGTGGACTGCATGCGCATCGTCTCGTTGGGCTTCTTGTTTGCGGGGCTGTGCATCGCATTCCAGGGGGTGTTCCAGGCATTGGAGTGCGGCGTAGAGTCGCTGGTCATCTCGCTGTGCCGCCAGGTGTTGTTTGTGCTGCCGCCGGTCTGGGCGCTGACCCGGCTGGTGACCGGCCCGGAGAATGTCTCCCTCGTCTGGTGGCCGCTGGCCCTGGGCGAAGCCGCCACACTGGTAGTGGCGCTGGTGCTGTACCAGAAGCGGGCGAAAAAACGGATAGATTTTTAAAGAAAGCCGCCGGAGGCACAACCTCCGACGGCTTTCGTATAGGATGACTTTTAGACGACAAACTGGAAGTTATCTTTTTCCTAATGGCAATGCTATTAAATTTCCCAATAATGCAATAACAGCATATCCAACTACA
>OLRS01000727.1_pt1 | contig 37064 bp, 35 predicted proteins | sample 1673171 | NCBI WGS metagenome assembly OLRS01 (sample SAMEA3136762, study PRJEB25190) | human gut metagenome | biome: human gut; feature: human-associated habitat; material: faeces | place: Austria | collected 2013
ACCATGGTATCAAGAAAGGTATGGCAAAAGCTCAGACAGAAGAAGAACTGGCAGTTAAGTGCGGATACTGGCACAACTTCCGCTTCAACCCGGCAGCAGACAAGAAGTTTGCTCTGGATTCCAAGACACCGGATATGGAGAACTACATGGACTTCCTGAATGGCGAGGTTCGTTACAACTCCTTACAGCGTCAGAATCCTGAAAAAGCAGCTAGACTGTTTGCTAAGAACGAATCTGAAGCAAAAGCTAGATATGCATATCTGAATAAACTCGTAGCTATGTACGGCGAAGAAGAATAATTCAGAATCATTGGCCGCGGTACTTTATGTACCGCGGCTTTTTTGATACATGCAGGATGGATTTGTATAAGAGAGAATGGCATGAATAAAAAACTGGATAAAAAAAGAAATATAGATTTTTACCTGTTATATACGTTAGTTTTTTTGGCAGTTGCCCTGGCACTGTATCTGAAATTTTTTGCAAATGGGAAATCACTTGTCTGGAGCCATGACGGTGTGCCACAGCATCTCAACTCACTGGCATATTATGGAAAGTATCTGAGAAAGGTACTTCATACTTTGTTTATAGAACATAAGCTGTCCCTGCCTCTGTGGGATATGCATATTGGCTACGGTTCGGACATTTTGACGACCTTACATTATTATGTGATTGGGGACCCGCTGACACTTTTATCTGTGTTTGTCCCGGCATCAAAGACAGAAGCCCTCTATGCGTTTCTGATCTTTCTGCGTATTTATCTGGCTGGCATTGCGTTCAGCAGATACAGTTTTTATCATAAGAATTCAAAACAGGCGACCTTTATGGGAACGATGATCTACATCTTTGCAGGATGGACGATCTATGCGGCGATGAAACATCCGTATTTTTCCAATCCCATGATCTACCTGCCTCTGATTCTTCTGGGAATTGACAAGATCTATAAGAAACAAAAACCATATGTATTTATATGGTCCGTTGCCCTGGCAGGACTTTCAAACTTTTATTTCTTTTATATGCTGGGGATCTTTATGGTACTTTATGCGATTTTCCGCTACTTTGATCTGTTTGCGGACAGATCCATCAAAAATATCGGGAAATGGCTTGGCGTTTTTGCGGTATATTCCGTGATCGCAGTACTGATCGCTGCGGTGATCCTGCTTCCGGTGATTCTTCCGGTGTTTGGAACGGATCGTTTCAAGGCAGAGAACTATGTACCGCTGTTTTATGACAGAATTTACTACGAAAAATATCTTGGATGTCTGATCGGAGAAAACATGATCCAGTGGGGTGTTGCCGGTTATACGGCAGTTTCCCTTGCCGGTGTTTTCGTACTGTTTTCCAAAAAGAAAAAGTACACCGCACTCAAGGCTGGTTTTGTGCTTCTGAATGTGTTTTTGCTGCTGCCTTATGCAGGGCATGTCCTGAATGGACTTTCCTACGTTTCCAATCGCTGGATCTGGGCTTATGGAATGCTGATCGCGTACATCTTTGTAAAAATATACCCGGAACTTTTTGCTCTTACGCTTACAGAAAAGCGAAAAGTTTTTGTGATGCTTCTGATCTACTGTATTCTGGCGCTCCTTCCGGAGGCGGCAAGGACACAGCGAAATCTGATGGCGATGGTCCTTTTGTCACTTTCGACATTTACCGTGCTTTCCTTCGGAAATATCTTTACCAGGGAGCGAAATCTTACGGTGATGGTTGCAGGTTTCCTGATCGCAGGCATCCTGTTTAATATGCATTATCAGTATTCCTATGAGAAAGATTATCTCTCGGAATTCACCGACAGTGGAGAAGCCCTGGAGAAACTGGAAACAGGCGTTGACCGTGCGGTACTCAGTACCGATGATCCTTCGGTTTACCGTTATGACCAGATGGATACGAATTCCAGCGAAAACTCTTCGATGCAGATGGGAACGAACAGTACTGCTTATTATTTCAGTGTCGCAAGCTCAAGCATCGCGAATTTCTTTGACGAGATGTACCTGAATACACCGTGGGAACAGCATTATAACAATCTTGACGGACGGACGATCCTGGACCGCCTCGCTTCAGTGAAATATTTTGTAGTCAAAAAGGGCAAGGAATCAGATCTTCCATATGGCTATTCCAGACTCAGCGGCGAAGCAGAAAAGAATGGCAAGACTTATCTGGCATATGCAGATGAAGATGCATTGCCGCTTGGCTATACCTATGATTCCTGGATATCCAGAGAAGATTATGACAAGATGACTGTGACAGAGAAACAGCAGGCTCTTTTGCAGGGCGTGGTCCTCGATGACAGTTCCCTTCCAGAGACAGAGACACATTTCAATGACCGCGAAGTTTCCTATTATACATCAGAGGGCAAAGGCTGCCGCCTCAAGAATGGCAAAGTCGTGGTCACACAGGAAAATGCACAGCTCAAGCTGGTCTTTAAAGGAGAGGAAAATGCGGAGACATATCTGATCACGGAAGGCCTGGATTACGAAGGGCTTTCCCCAAGAGAAATGATCAGCGGCAAAAAATGGTCCAAAATGACAACTTACGAGCAGAACAAACTGCTGGAAGAAAACAGCAACTGGCGTTACTGGAAGGAGAGTCAGAAAGCTTCGATCCAGATCGGAGGACGTTTCCTCAAGAAAACGATCCAGATTTTTACAGATAAGTACAATGCATACAGTGGCAAGCATAATTTCCTCTGCAATATCGGATACAGCGAAAAAGGCAGACACACGATAACTCTGACTTTTGAAAATACGGGAGTCTACAGTTTCGACAGCCTCAAGATCTACTGCCAGCCAATGACAGAGATCGACAGTCAGACCAGCAAACTTGGCGAAGAAGTTCTGACCGATGTAAAAATTGGCAATAACGAGATCAATGGAAAAATCTCTCTTTCTGACACAAAAGCACTGGTACTTTCCATTCCTTACAGTGAAGGATGGACGGCGTATGTCGATGGAGAAGAAACAGAACTTAAAGAAGCAAATACCATGTATATGGCCCTGGAACTTCCGAAAGGTGATCACGAGATCCACCTGGTATACTGGACACCATATCTCAGAACCGGTCTGTGCTTGACTTGTATCGGTGTATTGTGCTACATTGTGTTGGTGTTAATAAACAGAAAGAAAAAGAGGTTTTAAAAATCATGAAGAATATGCTGTCAGTTGTGCTTCCGGCTTATAATGAGGGACTTATGATAGGAAAAACCTGCAGGGTTCTTCGGGAAGTACTGGAAGGAGCAGGAATTCCCTACGAACTGGTTCTGGTAAATGACGGTTCCAGCGACAATACCTGGGAAGAGATCCTTAAGGCGGGTCACAAAGACCCGGCAGTTCTCGGTGTGCGTTTTTCCAGAAATTTCGGGAAAGAAGCGGCAGTTTTTGCAGGAATGGCGCAGGCATCCGGAGATGTGGTCGCTGTTATGGACTGCGACCTCCAGCACCCGCCGGAAACACTGATAGAAATGTACGCACTCTGGAAACAGGGGTATGAAGTGATCGAGGGCGTCAAGAAAAGCCGTGGCAGAGAAAGTTTTCTGCACAAAGAAAGCGCAGGCTTTTTCTATGGCATCATGTCCAAAGTGACAGGCGTAAATATGCAGAACGCTTCCGATTTCAAGATGATGGACCGGCAGGTGGTGGATAATATCCTTGCGATGCCGGAGCGGAATATGTTTTTCCGTGCAACTTCATCTTGGGTGGGATTCAGGACGACATCTGTAGAGTTTGAGGTACGGGAGAGAGAAGCGGGAGAGTCCAAGTGGTCTACCTGGTCACTGGTCAAATATGCATTTACCAATATCGTGGCGTTCACAACATTGCCGCTTCAGTTTGTGACGGTGGCAGGTGGAATCTGTTTTCTTGGTTCACTGCTTCTGATCATTTATTCCCTGGTGCAGTATTTCTCAGGTCATGCAGTGGAAGGATACACAACGACGCTTCTCGTGCTTCTTCTGATCGGCAGCGCGATCATGCTGAGTCTTGGCATCATCGGATACTATATCGCCAAGATCTATGAGGAAGTCAAGCGCCGTCCGCGTTATATCGTTTCCAGGATCATGCGTGGTGGAGAAGACGTTTCAGAGACTGCCAGACACGATGGAAGATAGGAGCAAATGATTATGAAGAAACTAAAAGATATGATCCTGCGTTTTTACCAGAACGATGTGATCCGATATGTATTTTTTGGAGGATGCACGACCCTGGTCAATCTGGTCTGCTTTTTTGTACTCCGTAAATGTGGACTGGAGCTGAATATTGCAAATCTGATCTCGATCATCACAGCGATCCTGTTCGCCTATGTCGTTAATTCCAGATTTGTATTTCAGGACAAATGCGAGACACTTAGAGACCATTTCAGACCGTTCTGCAAATTTATCAGCGCGCGCCTTGTGACAATGGTGATCGAGGTCGGCGGTGTGTGGCTCCTCGTCGAAGTCTGCAAAATGAACGACATGGTGGGAAAATTCATCACACAGTTTATCGTTCTCGCTTTAAATTACATTTTCAGCAAGTTTTTTGTTTTTACAACAGGAAAAAAATAATCTGGTCTTAAATATACGATTGGGGGATTTCAGAAATGACATTAGAAGAAACACTTCAGAAGATTCATCCACTGGATGAAAAAGCAATGGAAATTTCCAGAAAGAGATGGGACAGTATCGCTAAACCACTGCATTCTCTTGGAAAGATGGAAGATCTGGTCGTTCAGATCGCGGGCATCACAGGAAGCCCGGATATGAACCTTAAGAAACGTGCCCTGGTTGCGATGTGTGCAGACAACGGTGTGGTAGAGGAAGGCGTGACACAGACAGGACAGGAAGTGACCGCGATCGTTGCAGAGAATTTCCTGACAGGCGATACTTCTGCCTGCACGATGTGCCGTCAGTGCGGAACAGATGTTTATCCGGTGGATGTTGGAATGGCGGTAGATACCAAAGTCCCGACAGATCTCAAAGTTGCCATGGGTACCAGAAATATGGTCAAAGAACCGGCAATGACAAGAGAAGAAACAGTGAAAGGGATCGAGGCGGGGATCGAGATGGTTTCCCGACTCAAAGCGAAAGGATATGGACTCCTTGCTACCGGAGAGATGGGGATCGGAAATACTACGACCAGTAGTGCTGTTGCATCTGTTCTTCTTGACCGTCCGGTGGAGGAGATGACAGGACGCGGCGCAGGTCTTTCCAGCGATGGTCTGAACCGCAAGATCACCGCGATCAAAAAAGCGATCGACAAACACCAGCCGGACCCGAAGGATGCGATCGATGTCCTTGCAAAAGTCGGTGGTCTGGACATTGCAGGTATGGCAGGCGTATTTATCGGCGGTGCTGCCTTTAGTGTTCCGGTTGTGATCGATGGATTTATCTCCTGTGTGGCAGCCCTGATCGCGCAGCGAATCTGCCCGACCGTAGGTGACTATATGATCGCTTCCCATGTATCCAAGGAACCGGCTGCCCATCTGATCCTGGAGGCTCTTGGCAAAGAAGCTGTGATCCACGGTGACATGTGCCTTGGAGAAGGCAGCGGTGCTGTTGCCCTGTTCCCGTTCCTTGATATGGGAACCGCAGTTTATCAGTCTATGAGCACGTTTGATGACATTCATGTAGAACAGTATGAGGAGCTTGTCTGAGTATGATGATTCTTGTAACAGGAGGCAGCGGAAGCGGGAAATCTGCCTTTGCGGAAGATCAGGTCGTATCTTTTGGCGAAGCGGAGAGAGTCTATATCGCTACGATGTTCCCTTTTGATGAAGAGAGCAAAAAAAGAGTGCAGCGCCATCGGAATATGCGAAGCGGCAAGGGGTTTGAGACCATTGAATGCTACACCGATCTTGCACAGGTAAGAGTTTCAAAGGGCAGTACTGTCCTTCTGGAATGCATGTCGAATCTTGTTGCCAATGAAATGTTCCAGGAAAACGGAGCGCATGAGCGGACAGTCCAGGAGATCCTCAAAGGTGTGAAGTCTCTTCTTGCCCAGGCGGGGAATCTGGTGATCGTCACGAATGAGATCTTTTCGGAGGCGGCTTCCTATGAGGGAGAGACGGAAACTTACCAGAAATATCTGGGAAAGATCAACCAGGAGCTTGCACATCTTGCGGATGAGGTCGTGGAAGTAGTTTACGGAATCCCTGTCTATCACAAGAAATCAAAAGGAGGCACTTCCCATGAAAAGTCTGTGGAATAGTTTTAAGATCGCATTTGCCATGTTTTCCAAGATTCCCATGCCACAGGCAGAGTGGACAGAGGAAAACATGCGCTATATGCTGTGCTTTTTTCCATTTGTAGGAGCAGCAGCAGGCCTCCTCACGTTGGGAGTAAGCTGGCTGGGAGAGTACTTTGGATTTGGTACAGGCTTTATGGCAATGGCGCTGATCCTGGTTCCAGTCCTTGTGACGGGCGGGATCCATGTGGACGGGCTTCTGGACACTTCAGATGCCTTAAGTTCCTGGAGAGACCGTGAAAAACGTCTGGAGATCCTCAAAGATTCCCATGCGGGTGCATTTGCCGTGATCACAGCATGCGTGTATTTCCTGGTTCTGTATGGCGGATTCAGCCAGATCACGGGTGACTGGACAGCGATGAAACTTATCGCACTTGGCTATGTAGTATCGAGATGTTTTTCCGGACTCGGTGTGATCACCCTGCCAAAAGCCAACGCCGGCGGCACAGTGGCAGAGTTTTCACGCAAGGCACAGGATACCACGGTTCGAAATACACTGATCGTTTATCTCGTGCTTCTGGCGGCTTTGATGCTTCTGATCCAGCCGGTATGGGGAGCAGTGACTTTTGTGACGGCTGTGCTTGTTTCCCTTTTTTATAAACATAAGGCGATGAAATATTTTGGAGGAACGACCGGGGATCTGTCGGGGTATTTCCTGTGTCTCTGTGAGGCATGGATGGTACTTGCACTGGCAATCCTGACGGTAGTTTATCCGATATAGGAGTGTAGAGTATGGAAATAATAATTGGAGGGGCTTTTCAGGGAAAAAGCACCCTGGCAGAAAAAGATCATCCAGATGTAACATGGATAAACGGGGCACAGGCAGACTGGGAGAGCCTTTCCCATGCAGAAGGTGTCATGGGATTTCATGAATATATCCGAAAAGAAATGAAAGCAGGAAACGATATCAGCAGCCTTGCCGAAGACCTGATCCGTGTAAATCCGGATCTGATCCTGGTATCAGACGAAGTTGGTTATGGCGTTGTGCCGATCGATGCGTTTGACCGCGCCTACCGTGAGGCGGTCGGCAGGATCTGCACGAAACTGGCAGCATACAGCCACCGGGTAACGAGAGTTGCCTGCGGGATCGGGACGGTGATCAAGGATGCTTAAGTTATGGTTTGTCCGCCATGGAATGACGGAGGGAAACAGCCACCAGAGATATATTGGAGTGACAGATGAACCTCTCTGTGAGGAGGGACGGAAATTACTGGAGAAATTTACTTATCCTGCCGTACAGGCTCTGTTTGTAAGCCCTCTGAAACGCTGCAGGGAAACCGCATCGATCCTGTTTCCGAAGGGAGAGCAGAGGATAGTGCCGCTTCTTGCAGAGTGCGATTTTGGAGAATTTGAGAACAAAAACTATAAAGAACTTTCAGACAATCCTCACTATCAGGAATGGATCGACAGCAACGGAACCCTTCCGTTTCCGGGAGGCGAGAGTAAGGAAGAATGCGCGGACAGGAATCTGAAAGGTTTTGATGAAGTGCTCAAAGCCTGTAGAGATGAAGGCATTACCGAGGCAGCACTGGTGGTCCATGGGGGCACGATCATGAATATCATGGAAGCGTATGCCCTTCCGAAGAAAGCTTTTTATGAGTGGCATGTCGGAAACGGCTGCGGCTATCTGGTCGAGCTGGAGCTTCAGGACTGGAATGACGCAGAACGACATTTTACTCAGGTCACTGCCACTGCAAATAAGTAATTGCAAGAGTAATCATGCTCTGTCTCCAGGCAATCCTTCTTTTTATGAGTAGTATGCATCGGTTTGGCGGATTGCTTTATTTTCCGATGCCCGATGGGATGATTATATTAAGGTATGAGCATCGATTTATCAGTTTACATTATTTTCTGATGTCAAATCTGTTTGGTATGTTAGGGTATTGGCATCGGATTTAACGATAACATGGTTTGCGATGCAGAAATTTATTACAGCACTGTTTTTTATAAGAAAAATATGGTAGAATCAGATACACAGCGACGGAGCGAAAGCTTCGCCGCTTTTTCTGTATCCGGGATAAATGAGAAATTACTTTTGAATACAAAATTTTTTTGACAAACAAAAATATTTTGCGGATTATGGTTGAAATAAAATACAGAATATGATAGAGTATTAGTATAAAATATCTAAATCCTGTGGATGATAACAAACCTGTGTTGGAAAAAATTCACAAGACAAGGAGGAGATCTTTATGTTGATTGTTGGAAACGGAAGAATGATCACAAGGGACGCATCCTGTGCACTGCTTGAGAATGGTGCAGTTGCAATGGATGGTAACACCATAAAGATGGTGGGGGTAACTGATGAAGTAAAGAAAGCATATCCTGATGCAGAATTTATCGATGCACATGGCGGGATCATCATGCCGGCATTTATCAATGCGCATGAACATATCTACAGTGCATTTGCCAGAGGACTGAGCGTGAATGGATACCACCCACAGGGATTTCTGGATATTCTGGATGGCATGTGGTGGAACATTGACCGTCATCTGACTCTGGAGCAGACGAAGCTTTCTGCCTATGCAACTTACATCGATTCGATCAAGAACGGTGTGACAACAGTATTTGACCATCATGCAAGCTTTGGTCACATCACAGGTTCTCTGAATGCGATCGAGGAAGCTGCGAAGGATCTCGGTGTCCGCACCTGTCTGTGCTATGAGATCTCAGACAGAGACGGCATGGACAAATCCCGGGAATCCGTGATGGAGAACGTAAACTTTATTAAACATGCGAAGCAGGACGACAGCGATATGCTGGCAGCAATGATGGGTATGCATGCATCCTTTACAATTTCAGATGAGACAATGGCACTGTGCCAGGAATTAAAGCCGGACGGAGTCGGCTATCACATCCATGTGGCTGAGGGGATCTATGATCTTCACCAGTGTCTTAAGGAACACAGCAAACGTATCGTAGACAGACTCTATGACTGGGATATCTTAGGTCCGAAGACTCTGCTTGGACACTGCATCTATATCAATGAGCATGAGATGGATCTGATCAAAGAGACAGATACCATGGTCGTACACAATCCGGAATCCAATATGGGAAATGCCTGCGGATGCCCTCCTAGCATGGAGCTGGTACATAAGGGGATCCTGACAGGACTTGGAACGGATGGCTACACCCATGATATGATGGAATCCTGGAAGGTGGCAAACATCCTTCACAAACATCATCTCTGTGACCCGAATGCCGCATGGGGCGAAGTTCCACAGATGCTGTTTGAGGGAAATGCAAAGATCGCAAACCGTTACTTTAAGAAGGAACTCGGTGTACTTAAGGAAGGTGCAGCAGCAGATGTGATCGTTATTGATTATGATCCGCTGACTCCTATGAACGAGGGCAATATCAACAGCCATCTGCTGTTCGGCGTAAACGGTGCCATGGTGCAGACAACGATCTGTAACGGCAAAGTTCTCATGAAAGACCGTGAAGTGCTTGTATGTGATGAAGCCAAAGTCATGGCAGACTGCCGTCAGGCTGCAAAAGAACTTGCAGAGGATATCAACAGCTAAATGCTGACAATCACTATTTTTGTATTGGGAATTACAGGGAGAAATAAATTATGAGCGATATTATGAAGAGTATTCCATTTGGACAGTTAATGGAATGGATATTAGCAGAACACAAAGCAACAGGACAGGTCTTTGGAATCCAGAAAGCATATGTGGCTGATCCGGCCAGAACCGTAGAGATTTTTGGAAGAAAACTTGAAAATCCTGTCGGACCGGCAGCAGGTCCGCATACACAGCTTGCACAGAACCTTGTGGCAGCTTACTATGCAGGTGCGAGATTTTTTGAGTTAAAGACAGTACAGAAGATGGATGGACCGGAACTTTCCGCATGTATTCCGAAACCATGTATCGTGGCAGAGGATGAGGCATACAACTGCGAATGGTCTACAGAACTTTACGTTCCACAGGCAATGGGCGAATATATCAAGGGCTGGATGGCACTTCATGTGATCTCCAAAGAATTCGGACTTGGAAGCCCGGACGGATTCCAGTTCAACATGTCCTGCGGCTACAACCTGGAAGGAATCAAGGATAAGAAGATCGACGACTTTATCGAAGGACTCAAAGATGCCCGCGATACAGAAGTTTTCAAGGAATGTAAGACATGGCTTCTCGATCATGCAGATCTCTTTGAGCATGTGACAAAAGAAGATATTGAGGCAATTCCGTCAGAAATCTGTAATTCTATCACACTTTCTACCATGCACGGATGTCCTCCGCAGGAGATCGAAAATATTGTTATGTATCTCCTCAAAGAAAAACACATCAATACTTACGTAAAATGTAATCCGACACTTCTTGGTTATGAATTTGTCCGTAAAGCAATGGACGATCTGGGATATGACTACATGGCATTTACAGATTTCCATTTCAAGGATGATTTACAGTATGAGGATGCTGTTCCAATGCTGAAACGCCTCAAAGAAACAGCAGCACAGGAAGGCCTTTCCTTCGGTGTGAAACTGACCAATACCTTCCCGGTAGATATCAAACGCCAGGAACTTCCGGGTGAGGAGATGTATATGTCTGGTAAAGCCCTGTTCCCGCTTTCTATCACAGTGGCGGCACGTCTTGCAGAATCTTTTGACGGCGAGCTTCCAATGTCCTTTTCAGGCGGAGCTGACCAGAAGAATATCGATCAGATCGTGGGCTGCGGTATTTGGCCGGTCACAGTGGCAACTATTCTTCTCAAACCGGGTGGATACAAATGGATGACCCGCATTGCAGAGAAAGCAGATGAGTGCGAAGTTGGAGAATGTGGCAAAGTCAAAGTAGAAGAAGTGAAGAAACTTGCAGAATCTGCTCTTGCTGATGCTCATTATCAGAAGAACACAAAGAAAGCAGCAGGAAAGAGAAACGAAGAGAAATCCCCGCTTCTTGACTGCCTTAAGAAGAAAGATGCTCCGAACAAAAAAGATTTCACAGCACACAAACGTGTATGCGGAAACTGTGCAGACGTATGTCCGAACCGTGCAAACGTCCTGATCGAAGTACCGGAGATGGAACTTCTGCAGATCCTTCATGTAGACTATATGTGTAACGAATGCGGCAACTGCCGTTCCTTCTGCCAGTATGCGGGAGCACCATATAAAGACAAATTTACTTTATTTGCAACAGAAGAAGACATGAAAGACAGCACAAACAATGGTTTCACCGTACTGGATACAGAAAGCAAAGAAGTAAAAGTACGTATTGGAGACAAAGAAGAAATCGTAAAAGCAGACCAGCTGTCCGGCATCCTCACAGAAGGACTGTCACAGCTTATCTGCACAGTAATCAATGACTATGCTTACCTGTTGATGTGATATCCATAAAACAGGAAAAGGAGAATCCACTATGGCAATATTTAAAGTAAATGGACAAAGTGTTCAGCCGGAGAAGAATCAGAAGCTTTTGAGATTCCTCCGTGACGAACTTCACCTGACATCCGTAAAGGACGGATGCAGTGAGGGCGCATGTGGAGCCTGTACAGTGATCATTGACGGAAAAACCTGCAAAGCATGTGTCCCGGATACAGATTCCCTTGACGGAAGAGAGATCATAACCGTAGAGGGACTGACAGAATGGGAACAGCAGGTATACACCTATGCATATGGAAAGGCCGGAGCAGTACAGTGTGGATTCTGCATTCCTGGAATGGTAATGTGTACGAAAGCACTTCTCGATGAAAATATGGAGCCTACAGACGACGAGATCCGATATGCGCTGCGCAATAACTACTGCCGCTGCACAGGATACGTAAAGATCATGGATGCCGTCCGTCTGGCAGCAAAGATATTAAAAGCAGGCGAAATTCCAGATGATGGTGACCCGAACTGGACACTTGGCAATCGCGTGGCAAGGATCGATGTAGAGGAGAAAGTCCTCGGATACGGTAAATATCCGGATGATTTTTACCTGGATGGCATGCTTTATGGAGTCGCTCTCCGAAGTAAATATGCACGTGCGAGAGTGCTTTCCATCGATACTTCCAAAGCAAAAGCACTTCCGGGTGTGGAAGCAGTTGTAACTGCAGAGGATATCCCAGGCGAGAACAAGATCGGTCATCTGAAGCATGATCAGTACACTCTGATCCCGGTCGGCTCTCTCGTACATTATCTCGGCGATGCGATCGCACTCGTAGCGGCAAAAGACCGTGAAACCGCAGAAAAAGCGATCAAACTTATCAAGGTAGAGTATGAGGCGCTTCCTCATGTACATACGATTGAGGAAGCAGCAGCGCCGGATGCACCGAAGGTTTTTGACGAGGAAGAAAACAATATCTGTGCACACAAACACATCAGCAGGGGAAATGCCGAGGAAGCGATCCGAAATTCCAAATATGTGATCTCGCATCATTTCGAGACGCCATGGACAGAGCATGCTTTCCTTGAGCCGGAATGTGCCGTTGCTTTTTATGATGAGGACGGAGACGTATTTATCTATTCCACAGACCAGTCAGCACACCAGACCCTGCATGAGTGTTCTCTGCTCCTTGGAACGGATAAGGTCAAGGTGCAGAATGCACTTGTAGGCGGCGGTTTTGGCGGTAAGGAGGATATGACAGTACAGCATCTTGCAGCTCTCCTTACTTATGTGACAAAGAAACCGGTCAAAGTCAAATTTACCAGAGCAGAGTCTCTCCTTGTCCATCCGAAGCGTCATCCGTTCTATATGGATATGACGATGGGCTGTGATGAAGATGGTAATATCATGGGCGTAAAAGCAAGCGTCACTTCGGATACAGGTGCTTTTGCCTCCCTTGGCGGCCCTGTCCTGGAACGTGCCTGCACCCATGCAGCAGGTCCGTACCATTACGAAAACTTTGAGATCGAGGGAACTGCTTACTATACAAACAATCCGCCGGCAGGAGCTTTCCGTGGATTTGGTGTAACGCAGACCTGTTTTGCGACAGAGACCCTGCTTAATATGATGGCAGATAAAGTCGGCATCACTCCATGGGAGATCCGCTACCGCAATGCGATCCGCCCGGGAGAAGTCCTTCCGAATGGCCAGATCGTAGATGATTCCACAGGCCTTGTGGAGACTCTGGAGGCGGTCAAGGAAGATTATGACGCAGCGATGGCGGCAGGAAAACCGGTCGGAATCGGCTGTGCGATGAAAAATGCCGGTGTTGGCGTTGGTATTCCGGATACAGGACGTGTGAAATTGATCGTGGAGGATGATGAGAAACTTCATATTTATTCCGGAGCTTCCTGTATCGGTCAGGGACTTGGAACGGTTCTCGTACAGATGATCGTGACAAATACAGACATCAGACAGGAAGACATCGTATATGAGCGAAGCAATACCTGGATCTCACCGGATTCCGGAACGACTTCCGGTTCCAGACAGACGCTTGTTACCGGTGAAGCCTGCCGAAGAGCCTGCGAGAAACTGATGGAAGACCGAAGAGCCGGCAAGGAACTTAAGGATATGAAGGGGATCGTATACTACGGAGAGTACCTGGCAAAGACAGATCCTCTTGGTGCAAATGTGCCGAACCCGGTATCCCATGTTGCATACGGATATGCGACCCAGATGTGTGTCGTAGATCCAAAAACCGGTAAAATGGATCAGATCGTTGCCGCACACGATGTCGGCAAAGCGGTCAATCCACTGTCCTGCGAAGGTCAGATCGAGGGCGGTGTGGTCATGTCCATGGGTTACGCCCTGAGGGAGCAGTATCCGATCGATGAGAACTGCAAGCCGATACAGAAGTATGGTTCTCTCAGATTATTCCGTTCCCATGAAGTTCCAAAGATCAAAGCGATCGTTGTAGATAAACCGGGACTCAAAGTAGCCTGCGGAGCGATCGGTATCGGAGAGATCACATCGATCCCTACCGCACCGGCGATCGCAGATGCATATTTCCGCTATGACGGAATCCGCAGATACAGTCTCCCGCTTGTGAGCACACCATACGAAAGGAAGGGTTGATATGGCAGTCAAAAAGAAATTTCCATATAAGGCAGCCATTGTTTCCTGCAATGGTGGATGCAGGGCAGTCAAGGGGGAAGCAGGATGCAGTGAAGGCTGTATCGGCTGTGGAGCCTGTGTCGATGCATGTAAATTCGGCGCGATTTCCCTCAATGAATACGGAGTGGCAGAAGTCGACGAATCCAAATGCATTGCCTGCCAAAAATGTACCAAAGTCTGTCCGCAGGAGATCATTCATATTCATGAATGCGCGAATTATATCGTGGTCAAATGCTCCAATAAGAGCAAAGGTGCAGCGGCGAAGAAACAGTGCGAAGCAAGCTGTATCGGCTGCGGGATCTGCGAGAAGACCTGTACTGCAGGTGCTGTTAAAGTAACAGATAACTGTGCAGTGATCGATGAGGATGCCTGCTTAAGCTGCGGCATGTGTTCCGTCAAATGCCCGCGCCATGTGATCCATGACCTGCGAGGTATCTTTACACCTGCAAGATAAAGAAAGTAATAAAAGATAGACTAAAAATTCAGAAAATTCAACAGAAAAGATTGCAACTATGCAGTAAAATATGTTACACTATGGGTACGCAAAAAGAACTGAATACCTGAAGTGGAAAATAGCATGGTTCGGAGCCGGACGTAAGTTCAGAGGGGAACAGAGAAGTTTCTTGGGACTTGATCCGGCTCTTTTTATCAGAGGATTTTTCAGAAAATAAGTGCAGGTATTCCAAAGTTTACAATAAAAGCAGGCAGGTGAGAGGTTATGATAGGAAAAAGCGTTCCGCGTGTAGATGCATATGAAAAGGTAACCGGAAGAGCCAAATTTACAGAGGATCTGATACCGCCGAGATGTCTGGTCGCCAAAGTGTTGCATGCATCGATCGGAAATGGTATCGTGACATCCATCGACACAAGTGAAGCAGAAGCGCTGGAAGGGGTTGTCAAAGTTGTGACTTTTAAGGATGTGCCGGAGCACTGTTATCCGACACCGGGACATCCATGGTCAGTAGAACCGGCGCACCAGGATGTGGCAGACCGGAATCTTCTTACGGGACGTGTCCGTTATTATGGTGATGATATTGCGGCAGTTGTCGCAGAGGACGAGATCACGGCAGCCAGGGCACTGAAACTGATCAAAGTGGAATATGAGGAATATCCGGTTGAGATCCATCCACGTAAATCCATGCAGGGAAGCCATCCGCCGATCCATTTCGACAAGAAGGACAATGTTCTGGCACGCTCCAATTATTTTATCGGAGATGTCGATAAAGGTATGGAAGAATCAGAGACAGTTGTCCGGGGAACGTATAAGACCCCGATCGTCCAGCACTGTCATATCGAGAATCCAATTTCCTATGCTTACATGGAAAAGGGCAGGATCGTAGTAGTGACTTCCACACAGATCCCGCATATCGTCCGCCGTGTCATCGGCCAGGCACTGGGAATCCCGTGGGGCAATGTACGTGTCATCAAGCCGTATATCGGCGGAGGTTTCGGAAATAAGCAGGACGTTCTCTATGAACCGCTGAATGCCTTTCTGACCACGCAGGTTGGCGGCAGACCAGTCAAACTGGATATCAGCAGAGAAGAAACTTTCTGCAACACCAGGACCCGTCATTCGATCGAATTCGACCTTGCAGCAGGCGTGGACAAAGACGGTAAACTGCTTGCCAAGGATATGCATTCCTATTCCAACCAGGGAGCTTATGCCTCCCATGGACACGCGATCGCGGCGAACGGTCTGACTTCCTGGCGTTTACAGTATGCCTGTCCAAATATCCGGGGAGAAGCGTATACAGTTTATACCAACACCCCGGTCGGCGGCGCGATGCGAGGTTATGGGATCCCGCAGGTATGTTTCGCGATAGAAAGCTTCATGGATGATGTGGCAGCTGCGATCCATATGGATCCACTTGAATTCCGAAGAAAAAATCTAATCCAGGGATACTATGCAGACGTTTATCTGAAACCGATCGCGGCAAACTCAAACGGTATTTTTGAATGCCTCAAAAAAGGTGCAGATTACATCCACTGGGATGAGAAACGTAAGGAATATGCAAACCAGACCGGAGATGTACGAAGGGGAGTCGGTATGGCACTGTTTTCTTATAAAACAGGTGTATGGCCGATTTCTCTGGAGATCTCAGGAGCAAGGCTTTCCCTGAATCAGGATGGAAGCGTGCAGCTTACCCTTGGCGCGACAGAGATCGGTCAGGGTGCAGACACTGTATTCTCGCAGATGGTGGCAGAGACACTTCACACAGATATGGAACATGTACATATCATGTCCACACAGGATACGGATATTTCGCCATTTGATACGGGAGCTTATGCATCGAGACAGTCTTTCGTTGCAGGAACGGCAGTCCGCCATTGTGCGGAGATCCTGCGTGACAAGATCCTTGCCTATGCCAAGACACTGCTTCCGGAGATCGACACCACGGAACTTGAACTTCGGGACAACTGGATCTGGGCAGGCAAAGAGCAGGCGATCTCACTTGCAGCTCTTGCCGAGGAGAGCTATTACAGTCTCACCAATTCTTCTGTACTGACAGCAGAAGTTTCCGAGCAGGTGAAAAAAATACGATCGCGACCGGCTGCTGTTTTGCAGAAGTCGAAGTAGATATGAAGCTTGGAAAGATCAAAGTCCTCCATATCATCAATGTGCATGACAGCGGCAAATTATTGAATCCGCAGCTTGCAGAGATGCAGGTACATGGAGGCATATCCATGGGTATGGGCTATGGTATCAGTGAGCAGCTCATTCTCGATGAGAAGACAGGACGGCCGCTGAATGGAAATCTCCTGGACTATAAACTGATGACCATGCTCGATACACCGGAACTCAAGGCAGATTTTGTCGAACTTGATGATCCGATCGGACCATATGGAAATAAGGCACTGGGTGAGCCGCCTGCGATCCCGTGTGCACCGGCGATCCGAAATGCCGTCCTGCATGCAACAGGAGTTGCTTTTAACGAAAATCCACTGACACCGCAGAGACTGATCGATGGTTTCCAAAAAGCGGGACTGATCTGAAAGGGGGAAGACATCATGTATGATATTGAAAATTATTATAATGCAAAAACCGTTTCAGAAGCAGTGGAGCTTCTTACGGAACATCCGGACGCAAGGATCATTTCCGGGGGAAGTGATGTCCTGATCAAGATCCGTGAGGGAAGGATGGCAGGCACTTCGCTGGTGTCGATCCGTGACATCGAAGAACTTAAGGGAATTGAGAAAAAAGATTCCGGGGATATTTATATAGGGGCAGGAACGGTGTTTTCACATATCACAGCAGATCCGATCATTCAGGAGTGTGTTCCTGTGCTTGGGGAGGCGGTAGACCAGGTTGGTGGACCGCAGATCCGAAATATTGGAACGATTGGTGGAAATATCTGCAACGGTGCAGTCAGTGCCGACAGTGTGCCGACGGTTTTTTCCTATAATTCACTTCTGCATATTGCAAATGCAGAGGGCGGCAGAGTGGTTCCGGTCAGGGAGTTCTATCTTGGTCCGGGACGTGTGGCTCTTAAGCAGGGAGAAGTGCTGATGCATGTTGTGATCCCGCGTGCCGAATATGAAGGGTATCATGGACATTACATCAAATATTCCATGCGAAATGCCATGGATATCGCAACGCTGAGCTGCAGTGTAGTCAGCAAAGTGAACCCGGAAACAAAGATCCTGGAGGATGTACGTATCACATTTGGTGTAGCTGCACCGGTACCGTACCGTTGCGTGGAGACAGAAGAACTTCTGAAGGGACGGAAACTTGGAGAAGAGCTGTACCGGAAACTTGAGGACAGCATCCGAAGTGAGATCCATCCGCGAGATTCCTGGAGAGCTTCGAAGGCTTTTCGTCTGCAGATCGGCGGAGAGATCGCCCGCAGGGCACTGATCCGGACTGTGGAACTTGCCGGTGTGCCGGCCGACAGTGTCAGTGGAGGTGAAATGGCATGAAGAGACAGAAAGTACTCGTACAGTGTATTGTAAACGGAGAAGAAGTTGCGGAGTATGTAGACCCGAGAGAATCGCTTCTGGATATGCTGCGTAATCATCTTGGTCTTACTTCCGTCAAAAAAGGCTGTGAAGTAGGCGAATGTGGTGCCTGTACCGTCATCATAGACGGAGAAACGATAGATTCCTGCATCTATCTTGCTGTCTGGGCAGAGGGCAAAAACATTCGCACCCTCGAAGGTCTGGAAAAAGACGGGCAGATCACAAGAATCCAGGAAGCGTTTATTGAAGAAGGTGCAGTTCAGTGCGGTTTTTGTACACCGGGATTTATCATGTCTGCGACTGTCCTTCTGGAGCAGGGCAAAGAACTCACCAGAGATGAGATCCGCAAAAAAATGTCCGGAAATCTCTGCCGCTGCACCGGATATCAGAATATCGTCAATGCGGTAGATAAAGTCATGCATGAAAATGCAGAAAGCAGCAGAAAGGAATAAAAGTAACATGGAACACAAGACAAAACTGATCGTTCGCGGAGGAGGAGATCTTGCCAGCGGGGTGATCCATCGATTATATCGATGCGGCTATCAGGTACTGGTACTGGAATGTAAGAGACCAAGCGCGATACGAAGAGAAGTTTCTTTTGGAGAGGCAGTCTACGATGGAACTTCCTGCGTTGAGGGAGTGACAGGAAGGCTGATCACGAAGGTCAGTGAATGCCAGAAAGTCTGGGAGAATGGAGAGCTTCCGATCCTTGTCGATGAGAGCGGGGAAGCGGTGAAAGAGTTGAAACCGGATGCGCTGATCGATGCGATCCTTGCAAAGAGAAATCTTGGAACAACGAGGGACATGGCACCTCTCACTGTCGCGCTGGGACCTGGCTTTGAAGCCGGAAAGGACGTAGATTTTGTCATAGAAACGCAGAGAGGGCATGACCTTGCAAGGATCATCTCCAAAGGGCCGGCAACGCCAAATACAGGAGTTCCGGGCATCATTGCCGGATACGGCAAAGAACGAGTGATCCATTCCCCGGCGGCAGGGATCATGCATAACCGCTCCAGGATCGGAGATATTGTAGAAAAAGATCAGATCATAGCGATGGTCGATGAGATGCCGGTCTATGCATCTCTGACCGGTGTTCTCAGAGGAATCATCCGCGATGGCTACAAAGTGCCGAAGGGAATGAAGCTCGCAGACATCGATCCACGTAAAGAGCAGAAGAAAAACTGTAATACTATCTCGGACAAAGCCCGCTGCATCGCCGGAAGTGTCGTGGAAGTCCTGATGGCGAACGGAGTGCTGCCGTGATGAAAAAGATACTTCTGGAAGTACTGGCGGTCAATACAGAAAAAATATCCACGATCGCTGTAGTTGGCGGCGGCGGCAAGACCAGCCTGATCTTTCGGCTGATGGAAAGCTTTGTTTCTATTGGAAAAAAAGTGATCGTGACAACGACCACACACATGGCATATGAGCCAGAGCGGCCGTTTGTGGAGGACGGAGATATTGACGGAGTTCGGAAGAATCTGCAGAGATATCACTATACGGTAGCAGCCAGTCTTGACCGCGCGACGGAGAAGATTGGCTGTCTTTCCGAGGAGAAATTAGAGGAACTGAGAGGACTTGCAGATGTACTTTTGATTGAAGCAGATGGTGCAAAACGCCTGCCACTCAAAGTACCGGGAGAGCGGGAACCAGTGATTCCGGAGTTTGCGGAGATGGTTATCGGAGTTGCTGGTGTGGATGCTCTCGGAGAGCCAATCCAGAAGACCTGCCACAGACCGGAGAAAGTTGCGGATTTCCTTGGAAAAGGGATGGAAGAAGTGGTTACAGAGGATGATATCGTGAAGATTGCTGTTTCCGCGGAGGCATTAAGGAAATGCGTGGATGGACGCGAGTATTGTGTTCTGTTAAATAAAGCAGACATCCGGGGGAAAGCCGAGGCAGCAGAGAGAATCGCAGGAAAACTGGAAGAGCAGGGAGTTCATGCGGTCTGGGGGAGTTTACAGAAGCAAAATTATAATAGTATCTGTAATTGTATTGATAGGACAGAAGAAAAAGCAGAAGTGTGGATGAATAAGTTGCAGGAGCCGCAAAATAAAGGTAGCCAGGCACAGGAAAAGCCCACATTCATCATGCTGGCAGCAGGAAACAGCCGCCGTTTCGGCTCCAACAAGCTGCTGTACGAAATCGGCGGAGTGCCGATGTATCTGCGTACATTGCACAAGCTTCAAAAGGCAGCGTCAGAACTCGGAAACTGCGAGATCATAGTCGTCACCCAGTACGAAGAAATAGCTTCCAAAGCACAAGAATCAGGAGTCCGGGTCCTGATCAATTCACACCCGGAACGTGGCATTTCCTCATCCATGCAGATCGGCCTAGCCGCTGCAAAAGAATCGGCCGCCTGCCTTTTTATCGTATCCGACCAGCCCTGGCTCACCACAGAGACCATCGTCAATCTGGTGCACAAATTTCAATCAGAACACAAAGGCATGGCATGCACCCTCCTTAAAGACAAAACCGGAAACCCCTGCATCTTCTCCCGGAAATATTACCAGGAACTACAGGAGATCACCGGCGACAAAGGTGGAAAACAGATCATAAACAGACATCCCGAGGATGTGGCATATCTTGAGATCGAAGATGCGAAGGAGCTTGTGGATGTGGATACGCTGTATAATGATGGCAGACAATGAAGAAGGAGCCGATTTCCATAGAGAGGGATTTCGACTCCTTTATTATATGTTATGTTAGCATTGCTATGATTTTTCTGACTGATGCTTCGCAAGATAATCTGAAAATGATCTATATCCAAGTTTCCTTTTTCTGGCAAGCATATTAGCCCAGATAGTATTTCCCTGTGCTTCGTTGATGTACCCTGCATCAAATGCCATTTTCATAATGTCGCCTGTTGTAAGATGAGAAAGACCATATTCTGTAACATAAGCAGATATATCTCTCAAATTATTGCTGGCAAGTATGCCTTGTTTCTCTTTTGCAAGTGAAATGGAAGCAGCTTCTCCGCGACCGATGATTTTGTGTCCGGGGTCTGGATGACTTGTAAGCTTTCGGTAAAGTTCATATGTATCAGTACCCACCATAATGGACTCGATTGTTGCATTCCCTGCCTGGAGCATTAAATCGACTTGCGCCTTTAATCCTTTAAAGGGTTCGATTATGAAAAACTCTGTGCTATGGTTCTGTTTTTTGCACATAAGAGCTCAGAATTATTAAAAACAAAATTAATGAAACTACTCAATTATTCGGATATGATTTTTTATAAAGAAAATGGGATATCGATGTCCGGTTTGAAGTATGTACATTTTCCGTATGGACCTGTTCCAGAGAATTTTGATATACTTTTGGGGAAGATGGCAGCAGATCACATTGCGCACATTGAAGTTGTATATGAAAATGGATATGAAAAACATCAGGTAATTCCAGAATGTGATATTCCAGAAAATATTTTTTCGGAGGGTGAGTTGGAAGTGCTTGAGAGAATAGATGCTAAATTCAAGGACTTTGGTTCTGTTGATATTTCCAATTATTCACATAAAGAAAAAGGATATTGTGCTACAAAAAAAGGCGAAATTATTTCATATGCATATGCAAAAGACATTCAACTGGATTGCCAGTAGGGAACAAATGGAGGAGGCACCATCGGTGCCTCCTCTGCTCATGTCCTGAAATTCATCCTCAGGTTCTTATTTCTTAGCTCCAGCCTTTTTAGCCGGTTTCTTCAGAAAGCCGTGTTTCTCAGCATCCTCCTCCGCGAGACGGATCGTCTCTTCGGATGGATTGGAGATTACAGCTGCGAAAACGATCTCGCATGGCGGGTTTTCTTTGACTGCCTGGACGGCAGCGGTGACTGCGGATACATCACCGGTCATAAAAACAGTTTCGTGTCCGCCGCATTTACCGTTCCAGGTAAGGAAGGATACATCGGCGGTCTTCAGCATCTGGTCGATCACGATCACTGCATTGCTGCTTCCGACAACTTCCACTAATCCAAATGCTCCATATCTCATAACAGAATCCTCATTTCATTATAGTATTTAACGATCATATTACTTATTTGCGGTCATGTACATTGCCGGTTCTGTGTCGTGAGCCGGGGATGCGATCACCGTGTGGGAAACAACCTTCGCAATTGGTTCTGCGGTGCGGAGTGCAACGTCCATTGCGGCGTTTACGTCGGAGACAGAACCACGCATCTTCACGCAGGCACCTGCACCAAGACGATTACGCTCGATGTTCTGGATCCTTATATTTGCTGCTTTGGAAGCAGCGTCCAGTGCTACGAAGCAGGCAGCAAAACTGTCAAGTTCAAAGATCCCCACTGCCATGCCATTATAATTCTCAGCCATAATACCTCCATCCATTCTACAGGAATATTTTATTTCGGTTCATATACTGTAATTATACCTGCTTTTCCCGCAAAAAACAAGCTAAAATACGTTTTTTGTGGATTTTATCGCGGATTAAATGTGGGTTTATGACAATAATAAAAAGAAAAATATTGTATTTGTGTTGATTTTGCAAAAAGAAAACGACTGGAATGAAAAAACACAAAGTGCTATAATAAGGACAGTTAAAACTTCTGCACAACAGAAGAAAATGAAGGGAACAAACAGGAGATGAGTAAAGAAAAACAGGGAATTGATTTATTGAAATTTATTGGAAGTATCATGATCTTTACGATACATATGGCAGTTTTCGAGAGTTTTGGAGAAGTTCAGTCTGCATGGGAACTGCTGGGCAGGTGGGCTGTGCCAGTATTTTTTATTGCATCTGCGTATTTTTTGTTTTCGGCGAACAATGGCAGTGTGGAATATGCGAATATCAAAAAATATATATACCGGATCGGAATGCTGTATCTGTTCTGGTTTATATTCAACCTTCCTAATTTTATCTGCGTCCGCTTTTTGAAGAGACCGCCTCATACAATGTATGACTTCCTCATGATCGCAAAAAATTCAGTGCTGTCATCTACATTTACAGGATCCTGGTATCTTCTCAGCAGTATATTTTGTGCATGGCTGCTCTTTGTACTTAAGAAAAAAATGAATACGAAGCAGATCTGCCTCATTGCGTTCCTTTTTCAGATCATTTGTATCTTTACTTCGGTGTATAAAGGAATTCTCCCTGATCAGATCAGACATATTTTCTCTTTCTGGCAGTTTCCCTTAAATATCTTTGGAGGATTATTTTATTTTGCAATTGGCCTGTTTCTGGTGGAGAATCAGGATCTTATTTATAAAGCTCCAAAATGGAAGTATACAGTTATTGCTGTGATGAGTTTCCTTACGTATATTGGTGAAATAAACTTTGCAAAACACTTTGCCATTTATGGCGGTTCAGATGAGGCTTTTTCATTGATTCCGTTGAGCGTTTCTGTTTTTATCCTGGGAATGCGAAGTTCTGTGAAAATCAGAAATGCAAAAAAATTGCGTAATATCAGCACCATCATATACTGCGCGCAGCCAGATATCCTGCTTGCGAAAGTTGCGATTTCAAGAATTTTTGGAATTAATTTTAGTCTTTTCCTGTTCGGAATCTGCAGTGTGATCATGGTCTGTATTATAGCTGCGGTATTCTGGCTGCAGGAAAGAAAAATATGGTGGGCGAAATATCTGACTTAAAGGAGGGGATTTGGTGTGAAGACACATCAGACAGATTTTTCGAAGGGAAATGTATATCGGAATATTCTGGAGCTGTCGATTCCTATGACGCTGGCGCAGCTTCTGAACCTTTTGTATAATGTGGTAGACAGAATGTATATCGGCAGGATTCCGGAGACAGGAAGGATCGCGCTGACGGGAGTCGGGATCTGTTTTCCGATCATTACGATGATCATGGCATTTACTTATCTATATGGGAATGGCGGCAGTCCGCTCTGTGCGATGGAGCTTGGACGGGAAAATGAGGAAGAAGCGGAGAAACTGCTGGGAAATACATTTTCCATGCTTCTGATGACAAGTGTAGTCCTGATGGCAGTTGGATATCTTTTTTATAAGCCGATTCTGTATGCGTTTGGGGCGAGTGACACGACTTATGTTTATGCAGGAGCATATATCCAGATCTATCTGATCGGAACACCGTTTGTGATGATCTCGCTGGGGCTGAATCCGTTTATCAACTGCCAAGGCTTCGGAAATATGGGAATGCTGACGATCCTGATCGGTGCAGCCTTAAACATCGTTCTGGATCCGATCTTTATCTTCGTATTCCATATGGGCGTGCGCGGTGCAGCACTTGCAACGATCCTGTCACAGTTCTGTTCCGCAGTCTGGGTGCTGAAATTCCTCACAGGCAAAAAAGTCACACTTCGCATCAGGAAAGAAGCGATGCAGATAGAGTGGAAGAGAGTAAGAGCGATCATGGCACTTGGCGTTTCAGGTTTTATGATGCAGTTTACAAACGGACTGGTGCAGATCTTCTGCAACGCAACGTTACAGATCTACGGCGGCGACATCTATGTAGGAGTCATGACGGTCCTCAATTCCGTCCGTGATATCGCGACGATGATGGTACATGGACTGACAAACGGTGCGTCCCCGGTCATGAGCTTCAATTATGGCGAAAAGGCCTACGACAAAGTAAAAAAAGCGATCAAGTTCGTGACCGTTGTCTGCTTTTCCTATGCTCTGTTTGTATGGGGGATCATCAAGATCGCACCAGAATTTTTTATCCGGATCTTTAACAGCGAACCGGCACTTCTGGAAAAGGGTGTCCCGGCATTACATATCTATTTCTTTGGATTCTGTTTCATGGCATTGCAGTTTACCGGGCAGTGTGTGTTTGTGGCACTTGGCAAAGCGAAGAGAGCGACATTTTTCTCGATCTTCCGCAAAGTCATCATTGTTGTGCCGCTGACAGTGCTTCTTCCACGTATCGGAGGACTTGGGGTGGACGGTGTTTTCTGGGCAGAACCGATATCCAATCTTGTCGGTGGAAGTGCCTGCTTTTTCACGATGCTGCTGACAATCCTGCCTGAACTAAAACAGAAACAAAACTGAAATAAAAATCAGATAAACAAAAAGCCGCAGAAGCATGTTCCGGAGGGGAAGCTTTTGCGGCTTTCGTTTATGTGTAGATGGATTGAGGTAAATATAGCAAATTTATTTGGATCGATCCAAAACGGATCAGAAACAGATCAGATGTGGATCTTGGTACCGGTCTTGCCCTGGATACCGTCTTTGGCTTTTTCGAGAAGGGTGATCATGGCAGTACGTCCTTCCCCTGAAGCTGCGAAGTCCATAGCAGCCTGTACTTTCGGAAGCATGGAGCCAGGTGCGAACTGACCTTCTTCTACATATTTCTGGGCTTCTTCGACAGACATTTCATCCAGCCATTTTTCGTCTTCTTTGCCGAAGTTTACGGCGACTTTTTCGACAGCGGTGAGGATGATCAGCATGTCTGCATCGAGCTCTTTTGCGAGCAGGCAGCTTGCAAAGTCTTTATCGATAACGGCAGAAGCACCTTTGAGGTGATCTCCCTGAAGAGTAACCGGGATTCCGCCGCCACCGCAGCAGATAACGATCTTATTTGCATCAACAAGGCTGTTGATCGCATCCTGTTCAACGATCTCAACCGGTTTCGGGGAAGCAACAACACGGCGGTATCCGCGTCCTGCGTCTTCTTTCATTACATAGCCGTATGCTTTTTCTGCATGTTCAGCCTGCTCTTTGGTCATGAAGTGACCGATCGGCTTGCTTGGATTCTGGAATGCAGGGTCATTCTCATCTACACGGACCTGTGTAACGACAGTAACAACCGGTGTACGCATAAATCCACGTTTGCGAAGTTCTTCGCGAAGTGCATTCTGCAGGTCATATCCGATATATGCCTGGCTCATCGCAACACAGACGGAGAGAGGAGTGTTTGGCTGATTTTCGTCTTCTCTGGAAAGAGCAGCCATAGCATTGTTGATCATGCCTACCTGTGGTCCGTTTCCATGAACAACGACTACCTGATGTCCTTCTTCGATCAGGTCACACAGAGCTTTTGCTGTGGTCTTTACAGCCTGCATCTGCTCCGGCAGAGTGTTACCCAGTGCGTTTCCACCAAGAGCAATAACGATTCTTTTTCTTTTATACATTGAAAAAACCTCCTGAAATACATAAATTAACAAATAATATAAGAAAAAACAAGAAATAGTCTCATATATTGGAAAACAGAAAGAGCCTTGCAGAACATATCCGCAGGGCCCTTAATCTGTTTATCTTATATGAGAAAGAAGATTCTCATATTTATAGCCTGGCGTTGTAAACAACCTGTATTTTATTCGAAAATTCTCGGAGCAGCTTTTACTTCCAGTTTCTTCAGGATATCCTGTGGTTTTTCGAATTTGGAGAGCATGATCATAGCTGCGATCACATATGGTTTGAAGCTTGCTTCTTTGTAAAGCGGGATTCTGTAACGATCGAATACAGATGCATCAACCTCACCTGTCTCACAGCTTACACCAGTGATGTCAGCCGGCAGGCAGTGCAGATACAGAGCTTTTCCGTCTTTTGTTGTCTTCATAAGCTCTTCTGTGCAAGCCCAGTCTTTGTGCTCTGCGTTCTGAGCAAGAAGTTCTTTTTCCAGTTTGTCGATTCCGTCGAAGGCACCTTCTGCGTACAGATTTGTACGTTTTTCCATAGCTGCGAATGGAGCCCAGCTCTTCGGATATACGATATCAGCATCCTTGAATGCTTCTGCCATATCGTTTGTCTTTGTGAAGGATCCGCCTGTAGCTTCAGCGTTCTTCTTAGCGATCTCTTCAACTTCCGGCATTACATCATATCCTTCCGGATGAGCCAGAACAACGTCCATACCGAAACGAGTCATCAGACCGATAACACCCTGCGGAACGGAGAGTGGTTTGCCATAAGAAGGAGAGTAAGCCCATGTCATAGCAAGTTTTTTGCCTTTCAGGTTCTCAACACCGCCGAACTCATGGATGATGTGGAGCATATCAGCCATACACTGTGTCGGATGGTCAACATCACACTGCAGGTTTACAAGAGTAGGTCTCTGCTCAAGGATACCATCTTTGTTTCCTTCTGTAACAGCGTCCATGAACTCTTTCTGATAAGCATGACCCTTACCGATGTACATATCATCACGGATACCGATTACATCAGCCATAAAGGATACCATGTTAGCTGTCTCACGAACAGTCTCACCATGAGCGATCTGAGATTTCTTCTCATCCAGATCCTGAACCTCAAGACCAAGCAGGTTGCAGGCAGAAGCGAAAGAGAAACGAGTACGGGTAGAGTTATCACGGAAAATAGAAATACCAAGACCACTCTCGAATACCTTAGTAGAGATGTTGTTCTCTCTCATAAAACGAAGAGCATCAGCTACAGTAAATACAGCCTCAAGTTCCTCATCAGTCTTATCCCATGTCCAGAAAAAGTCATTATTGTACATTTCCTTAAAGTTTAAGCTGTTAAGTTTATCAATATAATCCTGTAAAGTTTTCATTCGAAAATTCTCCTTTAAAAATATTTTTTATTTTAGCGGAATCGCAGCAGCCACACTACGATTCCTGTCCCCAAATACAACCAACAAAACCTTCCTCAAAAAATCCAATAAAGAAATCAATGCATATCCCCACAACATCAATTTCCGTTCTTCCAATCAAAGTAAAGTCAGCCAACTTCATATCTGAAACAAGAAGAACTACTTAACAAAAAGCCCGAAGGGTGTGCAGAGGGAGCAGGGCGCTGCTCCCTTTGCGGTTTTTTATTTGCAATAAGAAGTAGGTAAAGCTGCATAAACAGCTGCGCATCTCACGAGATCGACCTTCCAAGTTTTCTCATTCGGAGCATGTGCCTGAGCCTCAGCACCAGGTCCAAATCCAATACAAGGAATTCCATTACGTCCCATAATAGAAACACCATTTGTAGAGAATGTCCATTTATCAGTAAGCGGACGAGCTTTTCTCATTTCCTCTGTTTCTGCGTTTCCAAGACGAGTTTCCCCATAAAGGTTCTTATAAGCATCCTCAAGAGCCTTAGTTACCTTATGATCCTTCGGAATAGCCCATGTCGGGAAGTAGCACTCGATCTCATATTTGCATCCTGTATAAGACGGTCTGTCGTAGTTGTACATAGAAACAACTACATCATCGCCATATTTCTTAACGCTCGGAAGAGCACGGATTTCATCCAGGCAGCTTTCCCATGTTTCTCCGAATGTCATACGACGGTCAAGAGATACTGCACAGGAGTCAGCTACTGCACAACGGCTAGGAGAGGTGTAGAAGATCTGGGATACAGTTACAGTACCGCGTCCAAGGAAACGAGCCTCTTCCCAGTCAGGGTTGAATTTCGGGTTGAGCATTTTAACAAGACCTTTGATTTCTGTCTCATCAGCGTCATCGTTCTCGTTGAGGGAACGTACATCCTGAAGGATGTCAGCCATTTTGTAGATAGCGTTGTCACCACGTTCCGGAGCAGAACCATGGCAGGAAACACCTTTCACATCGATACGGATCTCCATACGTCCACGCTGTCCTCTGTAGATACCACCGTCTGTCGGCTCTGTGGAAACTACGAATTCCGGACGGATCTTGTCTTCGTTGATGATGTACTGCCAGCAGAGACCGTCACAGTCTTCTTCCTGAACAGTTCCGACTACCATGATCTTGCATCCTTCCGGGATCAGATCCATGTCTTTCATGATTTTTGCACCGTATACAGCAGATACGAGACCGCCGCACTGGTCAGATACGCCACGTCCACCGATTTCTTCTTCTGTTTCGTATCCTTCGTATGGATCAAAGTTCCAGTTTTCAATGTTACCGATACCAACAGTGTCGATATGAGCATCAAAAGCGATGATCTTGTCGCCGGTTCCCATGTAACCGATCACGTTACCCTGCGGGTCAATTGTAACTTCGTCGAAGTTCAGTTTTTTCATTTCAGCTTCGATTGTCTCGATATGTTTTCTTTCATCGCAGCTTTCTCCAGGATTCTTAACGATCGCTCTTAAGAATTTGGTCATATCCTCCTGATAATTCTGAGCAGCTTCTTTGATTTTGCCGTAATCCATTTTAAAATTCCTCCCATGTGTATATAGAAATTGTTTTAAAGTTCTTAATTATTTGATGATACTTACGGAGTGTTCCGCAGTAAACTGCCCCCACAATTCTTCAAACATTCGGAATCCGCTCATTTACTATGTAAATCGCTGCTTCCTCATGTTTGGCGGGTTCCAAATTCAAATGCTTTATCGTGCAAGCACGAACATCATTTGAAATTTTTGACCCTGGTATCATCATTTGCTTAAAGACTCGTTTGTTCCGTACAGGCCATCCCATACGATCTCGCGGTAACGAACCGGATCAGTGTCACCCTCTGTGGAGATTACAAGAACGTTGGAGTTTTCATCCAGTTTCAGGGCTTCTTTGAGATCTTTTGCATCTTCGTCGTGAAGAGCAGTGAAGCACAGACCAAGCGGAACAGATCCGGATTCACCGGAAACGATGTGCGGGTCATTGCCGAGCGGGTTAGCATAGATTCTTGTTGCCTTGGCACTCATCCAGTCAGGGCAGGATGCAAATACAGAAACATGGTTCCTTAAGATATCCCATCCGATGGTGTTTGCTTCGCCGCATGCGAGACCAGCCATGATCGTCTGAAGGTCGCCGCCTACATTTACAAGATCTCCGGATTCTTTCATAGCGGAACGGTACAGGCAGTCAGCAGCACTTGCTTCGCAGACAACCATAACCGGCGGGTTTTCTTTGTATTTGTGAGCGAAGTATCCAACAACTGCTCCTGCAAGAGAACCAACACCTGCCTGAACGAATACGTGTGTCGGGCGGTCGATGCCGGCTTCTTTGAGCTGCTGGTCAGCTTCCATGACCATAGTTCCGTAACCCTGCATGATCCATGACGGGATCTCCTCGTATCCATCCCATGCAGTATCCTGAACGATGATGCCGTGCTCTGTCTTGGCAGCCTCAGCTGCAGCCATTCTTACGCAGTCATCATAGTTGACTTCTTCGATGGTAACAGTAGCGCCTTCTTTGGCGATGTTGTCAAAACGTGTCTTGGTTGTGCCTTTTGGCATACGAACAACTGCTTTCTGTCCAAGACGTTTGGCAGCCCATGCAACTCCACGTCCGTGGTTTCCGTCTGTTGCTGTGAAGAAGGTAGCCTGTCCGAATTCTTTTCTTAATTCCTCGGAAGAGAGAACAGCATATGGAAGTTCGCTGATATCCTTACCAACTTCTTTAGCTATGTAACGTCCCATTGCGTAGGAACCGCCAAGAACCTTAAAAGCGTTCAGTCCGAAACGATAGGACTCATCCTTGCAGTGGATGCTCTTAACACCCAGGTAGGATGCCAGTTCAGCAAGATCCTGAAGAGGAGTTACTGTATACTGTGGGAAACTTTTGTGAAATTCATTGGCTTTTTTCACGTTTTCCTCTGACATTAACTCGAGATGTTTGTCGTCAGACTTTGCAACGTGATTGACAGTCCATTTTAAACCTTCCGTCATTATAAAAACCCTCCTTAAAAAATTTATTTTGAACTCATAATTATTGCTTGTCTTTTATATCTCTATCATACCATAAATAAAAGATTTTGCAAGAGGAAATACAAAATTTTTTAGGTTTTTACAAAAAAAGTTAGCACATAATAAAAAAAGTGATGTTCATTGCAACGTACTGGGGGATGTGATAAAATAAAAATACATTTTACATAAGAAAAATGAAAGCACAAAGGAGATATAAAAATGGCTATTTTTCAGGCATTCCGTGCCCTCAGACCTGTTCCTGACAAGGCAGAGGCAGTAGCGGCACTTCCATATGATGTAGTGACGAGGGAGGAGGCAAAGGAGATCGGAGATCAGAATCCTGATTCTTTCCTGCATGTGGACCGTGCAGAGATGGACCTTCCGGCAGATACGGATCTTTACGATCAGAAAGTCTATGACCGTGCACGTGAAAACCTCATCAATATGGAGAAGAATGGAATTTTGGTTCAGGACGGAGCACCGTGTTATTACATCTATGAGCTGACCCGCAAGGGTAAAACGCAGACCGGTCTGGTCGGCTGCTGCTCTATTGATGACTATATGAATGGCGTTGTCAAGAAACATGAGCTTACCAGAGAGGATAAGGAGCAGGACCGTATCCATCATGTGGATGTATGTGATGCAAACACAGGTCCGATCTATCTTGCCTGCAAGTACCCACAGGAACTTCTTGATCTGATGGAAACCTGGAAAGCATCCCATGATGCCGTTTATGATTTTGTGGCAGAGGATGAGATCGGACACCGCGTGTGGGTGATCGACGGGGAAGCAGAGAAGAAAGTGATCGCAGAACAGTTTGGAAATATTCCGTATATATATATTGCAGATGGACACCACAGAGCTGCCTCTGCAGTCAAAGTAGGACTCAAGAGGAGAGAGGAACACCCGGATTACGATGGAAGTGAGGAATTTAATTATTTCCTTTCTGTTGTCTTTCCGTATGACCAGCTTACGATCCTTTCTTATAACAGAGTGGTACGCGATCTGAATGGAATGGATGAGCATGCGTTTATTGCCAGCCTCAAATTTAACTTTGAGCTGATGATCATGCCGGGATTCCCGTGCAAACCGGTTGAGAAGCACTGCATGGGAATGTATGTCGGAGGAAACTGGTATCATCTCAAAGCCTGGGAGGATGTCTATGTGAAGAAGGATGTAGTAGGACAGCTTGATGTCTCCATCCTTCAGGAGAAGGTTCTTTCTCCGATCCTGGGGATCGGAGATCCGCGGACAGATCAGAGGATCCGTTTCGTAGGAGGAAGCCACAAACTTAAAGAACTGGCAGAGATCGCGGACAGAACAGGCGGAGTGGCTTTTGCCATGTATCCGACAGTAATGGAGGATCTGATGCAGATCGCGGATGAAGGCAAACTGATGCCGCCGAAATCCACCTGGTTTGAGCCGAAACTGAGAAGCGGTCTGTTTATCCACAAGCTTTTCTGAAAAACAGCCTGAAACAGTCGAATAAGATGACAAGAAACTATTTAAGGTAAAACAAGAAAGAGGAGGATTTTTTTATGGGACTTATTAAAGCAGCTCTTGGTTCAGCAGGCGGTGTTCTGGCGGACCAGTGGAAGGAATATTTTTACTGTGAATCCATGCCGGCAGATGTGCTGGTCACCAAGGCACACAAGAAAGTATCCGGAAGGTCATCAAACAGACACGGTTCTGAGAATATCATCTCCAATGGTTCTGTGATTGCAGTCAGTGACGGACAGTGCATGCTGATCGTAGAGCAGGGAAAGGTCGTGGATGTATGTGCAGAGCCAGGAGAGTATACATATGACACCTCCTCGGAGCCATCTATTTTCTGCGGAGGGCTTGGAAAGGGCGTGAAGGAAGCATTCCAGCAGATCGGCAAACGTTTTACCTTTGGAGGAGAGCCGCCGAAGGATCAGAGAGTATATTTTGTAAATACCAAGGAACTTGTTGGTAATAAATATGGCACACCGAATCCGGTTCCGTTCCGTGTGGTGGATATGAATATCGGGCTGGATATGGACATCACGATCAAGTGTTTTGGCGAATACAGCTATCAGATCGCCAATCCGGTTCTCTTCTATACAAATGTCTGCGGAAATGTGGAGCAGGATTATACGAGAGATGAGATCGATGGACAGCTCAAGAGCGAACTGATGACAGCCCTGCAGCCGGCTTTTGCCAGGATCTCAGAGATGGGGATCCGCTACAGTGCACTTCCGGGACATACACAGGAACTTTCAGATGTGTTAAATAAGGTTCTGTCCGATAAATGGGATAATCTTCGCGGCATCCGTATCGTGTCTCTCGGTGTATCCAGTGTAAAGGCCTCTGAGGAAGACGAAGCCATGATCAAGGAACTGCAGAGGAATGCTGTTTTCCGTAATCCTACGATGGCGGCAGCCCAGATGGTGGGTGCACAGGCGAGTGCGATGCAGTCAGCAGCTTCCAATCAGAAGACGGGACCTGCGATGGCATTTGCGGCAATGAACATGGCGGCAAATGTCGGTGGAGCGAATGCACAGAATTTATTTGCGATGGGACAGCAGCAGGCGACACCGCAGATGCAGCCACAGTACCAGCAGCCTTCCCAGACAGCACCAAAGACAGAATGGACCTGTGCCTGCGGTGCAGTAAATACCGGTAAATTCTGCTCTGAGTGTGGAAGTCCGCGTCCGGCGGGACCATGGACCTGCAGCTGTGGAACTGTAAATACGGGTAAATTCTGCCAGGAATGCGGCAAACCGAGACCATAGGAGGAAGGGGGCAGATGCGATGGCAGATACTTTGAACTACAAGTGCCCCAACTGTTCAGCCGGTCTTACTTTTGACAGCAAGTCACAGAAGATGAAATGTGAGTACTGTGGAAGTACCTATTCTCTGGATGAACTGGATAAGATCGCAGAGCAGGCGGAAGAAGTAAAGGAAGTTAAGGGGGATCACTGGGAAGGATTTGAGCCGGAGCAGTGGCAGTCAGACGAGAAATCCAATATGGCTGTCTGGAGCTGCCCGTCCTGCGGCGCGGAGATCCTTGCAGAAAAGACGACAGGTGCGACTGTGTGTCCTTATTGCGACAATCCAATGATCATGCCGGAGCAGTTTGTGGACAGCTATCGTCCGGATTATATCATTCCGTTTCAGAAATCCAAAAAAGAAGCAGTTGAGGCACTTAAGAAACACTACGAAGGGAAACCACTGCTTCCAAAGGTGTTCAAAGACCAGAACCATCTCGAAGAGATCAAGGCGGTTTATGTCCCGTTCTGGTTATTTGATCTGGATGCGGCAGGGCGTTTCCGCTATGAGGCCACCAGAAACCGTTTCTGGGAAGATTCTGATTACCGGTATACAGAGACGAAATTTTATCATGTTGTGCGCTCAGGCAGCATGAAATTTGAAAAGATCCCTGTCGATGGCTCGAAAGCTATTGACGATACCACGATGGAGGCAATTGAGCCGTATGATTACAAGGATCTGACAGAATTTAACTTTTCCTATCTTTCCGGTTATATGGCAGACAAATACGACCAGGAGCCGGATGCCCTCACAGAACGTGTTTATGAGCGCATGGAGAGGAGTGTGAAGGACAGTTTTGAGAGGACTGTCCATGGATATGCAACGGTAACTCCAAAGCAGGAGAAGGTCACAGTGACCGGGAAAGGCAAGGTCAGATACGCCTTGTTTCCGGTCTGGTTCCTGAATACGAAATGGAATGGCAAAAATTATTCTTTTGCGATGAATGGACAGACGGGACATCTGATCGGGGATCTTCCTGTGGCGAAGGATCTGGCAGTCAAATACTGGTTCAAACGTCATATCCCGCTGACCATTGCAGCGACAGCAGTAGTTACGGCTCTGCGTCTTCTGGGGGTGATATAGATGAACAGATCAGGGTGGATATTAAAAGGAACGATGCTGTGTCTTGGACTGGGACTTCTGATGCCACTTTCTGTGCCGGCATCCTCTGAGAACGATGCGGCAGGCACGGAAGAGATCTCTTGGGTATTTGACGATTATGGACTCCTGGATGAGACAGAGCAGGCACAGCTGGATCAGGAACTGGGGGATATTTATGAGGAGTATGGTTATGATGCCGTACTTCTGATCTCGCCGGATATCGGGGAAGACCAGGATTACCGGAAATATGCGGCAGAATTTATGCAGGAAAATGATATCGGATACGGCGACACTTATGAGGGAATGTGTATTTTCCATCAGCCGGATGCCAGAAATATCACGATCGTCTTCCGCGGGGACACGCAGGATGATTTTCCTTCAAATGTCCAGGAAGAAATGCTCGACAAGTGCAAGGAATATCTCAAGGCAGATGATCCGGTGAGAGGCTATCAGTCGCTGATCACAGACCTTCGGACCGGCCTTGACCGGATCTGCGAGGGTAAGAAAGTACGCCCGATGGATATCAGAGAAGGTTCTTTTGCGGGAACATTTGCAGTCGATCTGCTGCTATGTTTCCTGGTGATGGCGATCCCAACGGGATTTATGACCTGGATGCAGATGCGCAAGATGAAGACAAGAATGCAGCAGGCAAATGCAAATGCTTATACTGCAGATGGAGGTTTGGAACTTAAGGAGAAGAGAGATCTGTTTCTGTACAGTACGATATCCCAGACTGCCAAGCCAAAGAATGATGACAAGAATGACGGCAGTTCCGGAAGTTTTTCCAGCGGCGGAGAGAGCTTTTCCGGGTCGAGCAGTGATTATTAAAAAGGACAAAAAAAGCAGCGAAATAAAGAAGCTGCTTTTTTTTGCGCTCATAATTATGCAAAAAATAAATTAAATGTTAAAAATATAACAAAAAGAAGCAATAAAAATGATAAAATATTGTCAGAATTTTGACAATGTACAGGCAAAAATACAATATATAGGGAAAATGCACAAAAAGATATAGGAGATGTGCAAATTTATTGAAGAAAAGTGCGATTGTATTTTGAAGTGCTTATGTTATAATTGCAACTGGTTAAAAACTTAAACGAGGGGGCGACAGCTTTGAAGAAATTAGTAACATTTTTGGGAATGCTGCTGACGATGCTGCTTGCCTGGCCGACAGGTGTATGGGCTGCCGGCGGGGAAACAACAGCATCGGTGCCGATCTGGCTCTGCATTCCTTTTGCGGGACTTCTGCTCTGCATTGCGATCATGCCGCTTATTAAAGCAGAGTGGTGGGAAGCACATCAGCCGCATGTGGTACTTATGTGGATCATACTGATGGTAGTTCCTTTTGCAGTCGTTTATGGTGTGGGTGATGCCGCTGAGACAGTGCTTGACTGTATCATAAATGACTATCTTACTTTTATTATTCTCCTTTTTGGACTGTTCTGTGTATCCGGTAACATTACCATGGAGGGCGATTTTGCAGGTTCTCCACGAGTTAACGTCTGCCTTCTGGCATTCGGTACACTGTTATCCAGCTGTATCGGAACAACAGGTGCCAGTATGCTGATGGTCCGTCCGGTGATCAAGATGAACTCCTGGAGAAAAAGAAAAAGCCATATCATGGTATTCTTTATCTTCATGGTATCCAACATGGGCGGCTGCCTGACTCCGATCGGAGATCCGCCGCTTCTGATGGGCTTTATGCGAGGTGTTCCGTTCTTCTGGAGCCTGCATCTGCTCCCGGTACTGCTCTTTAACATGGTGATCATGCTGTTTGTGTTCTATCATGTAGACAAACTTGCATACCGCAAGGATATCGCACAGGGCCGTAAACCGGATATCAGCAAGCCGGGTACAGAATTCCATATTGACGGACTTCACAACATTATTTTCCTTATTATGATCGTGGCAGCAGTTATCCTGAGTGGTGTACTTCCGGGACTTTCTGCTTTCCAGGATGCAGAAGGGGCAGTTAAGGGAATTCACCTTCTGGGTGAAGTAACTCTGACCTTCCCGGCACTGATCGAGATCGTGCTGATCCTTCTGGCAGCGTTCTTATCTTTCAAGACAACAGACAAGAGTGTGCGCAGGAGAAACCATTTTACCTGGGGTGCGATACAGGAGGTTGCTGTACTGTTTATCGGTATCTTTATCACCATGCAGCCGGCACTGATGATCTTAAAGGCAAAAGGCGCGGAGCTTGGCATCACTCAGCCATTTCAGATGTTCTGGGCGACTGGTTTTCTTTCCAGTTTCCTGGACAATACGCCGACTTACCTGGTATTCCTTACTACAGCCGGTTCCCTGGGCTTTACAGAAGGTATGCAGACGATTCTGGGAACGGTTCCGATCGCCATGCTGGAAGCCATTTCCTGTGGTGCGGTATTTATGGGAGCAAACACGTATATTGGAAATGCGCCAAACTTCATGGTGAAAGCCATTTCTGATGAAAACGGTATCAAGATGCCGTCATTTTTTGGATATCTGCTGTGGTCGGTTACATTTTTAGTCCCGGTCTTTATCCTGGACATGTTCGTATTCTTTTTGT